>JAEEGI010009528.1_pt1 | contig 21244 bp, 19 predicted proteins | sample 8958751 | NCBI WGS metagenome assembly JAEEGI01 (sample SAMN16246545, study PRJNA631951) | gut metagenome | biome: gut microbiome; feature: rumen; material: KS-attached | host: Bos | place: Iran: Karaj | collected 2018-10 | reverse complement strand
CGCCGATGGTACTGCTACACCAAGTGGGAGAGTAGGTTGCCGCCAACTTTGAGAGCCGTAGGGTTATACCTTACGGCTCTTTTTTTTGTAACTTTACGCAACATTTTGGGATGTTGTGCATCTTAATGGTATGAGACGGATATTTGCTTTAATATTGATTTCGGTTGTTTGCTTGACCGTTGTTTCTTGCGAAGGGTTCGAGAACAGCCAGGGGAATGTGGAATATGAACCGATCGTGCTGACGAAGAGCCAGCAGGCGGTGGCAGCGAAAGGCGATGCTTTCGCACTCGATTTCCTGCGTGTCACTTCGAAACAATTTCCCGGTGCCAACGTGTTTCTTTCTCCGATGAGCGCGTCAATGCTATGCTGCATGCTGGCCAACGGCGCCGAAGCGGAAACCTACGCCGAGATCGTCAAAGCCATCGGGATGGACGGTTTTACGATCGACCAGGTCAATGACTGCTACGCCACACTGGTGAATGCCCTCCTCAAGGCCGACCGGAGCGTCTCCCTGTCACTCGCCAATTCCATCTGGGCAAGACCAGACTTGGACGTGAAAGATACGTTCAAGAAGCAGATGTCCGACGTGTATGCCGCTGATTCCTATTTGGTCGATTTCTTGCAGCCCAGTACCCTTGACCGTATCAACGGCTGGTGCAGCGACAAGACAAAAGGCCTGATTCCGAAAATGTTCGAGGAACTTGACCCCCAGGTGGAGATGATCCTGATCAATGCTCTCTATTTCAAAGGAACCTGGCAAGTGCAGTTCACCAAGGGCCAGACGGCGTCGGCACCCTTCTATGCAGCCTCCGGACAACAGACGACAGCCGATCTCATGGTTGCCGGCGCCAGCGAAGCTTTCACCGGCTATTTTGACCAAACCGTTTCGGTTGCCCGCCTTCCCTACGGCAACGGTGCTTTCTATATGGAAGTCATCATGCCCGCTGACAAGGATTTTGCTGCATTTCTTGAAACGCTCACTCCTGATAAACTGGCCCGCTGGGATGCCAATACCCTCCAGAAGTTTGAGGTTCGCTTTCCGAAATTCAAGGCAGAATTCGATACGGAGAAGCAACTTGTCCCCATCATGCAGGCCTTGGGCATGAAGAAAGCCTTTACTTACGACGCCGAATTCGGTAAAATGTCAAGCTCGTCGCTCTATGTGAGCAACATGCGGCAGAAAGCCTTCATTTCTGTCGATGAAGAAGGAACAGAAGCCGCCGCCGTTACCGAAGCCGATATGCGGAAAAATGCGGCAGGCCCTATGAGGATGGTCTTCGACCGGCCTTTCGTCTATCTGATCCGGGAGAAGAGCACAGGTTCGATTCTTTTTATTGGAACGAAGCAGAATTAGGTTTCTTCTTCGAACCAAAGAGAATCAACAGGGAACCCAGGAGCGCCGAGCAGAGCGAACCCATCAGGACGGCAACCTTGCCCATATCCTGCAGCATGTTCATCACCTGTGGCGGCTGATCGGCAAATGAGAGCGTATCCACGAAGATGGACATAGTAAATCCGATACCGCCCAGACAAGCCACGGCCGCAAGGGATTTCCAGGTGGAATGTGCCGGCATCTGGCCCACTTTTGCTTTGACCGCGATGAAGCTGGCCAGGGTGATGCCGATAGGTTTGCCTAGCAGCAGGCCCAGGAAAATGCCCATGCTGACACTGCCCAGTTCGGGCGTATAGTTGAACATGTTGAAATAGGCCGGATCACTGATGCGGACTCCGGCGTTGGCCAGGGCAAAGATTGGCATGATGACGAAACTGACCCACGGATTGAGGATGTTTTCCAGCCGGTAGCTCATGCCGATGCTGTCGTTTGCCGTGCTGCTCAGCCGGTGCAGCATGAGCCGCTGTGTCTCATTGGGGAAATCGTCTGCTTTTGTCAACTTGCCACTCTCATTCAGACGCGACCAGTAAATACTGCCTTTTTTGAAAAAATACTCTTTGGAGTAGCGGGGTTTCATCGGGATCAGCAGTGCCATGACCACGCCCGACATGGTGGCGTGGATACCCGAGTAGTAGAAAAGGAACCAGATGCAGATGGCAGGAATGAAATAGAACCACGGGCGTTTTTCACCCGTAATGTTCAGCCATACCACGAATACGATAAGTAGCAGCGAAAAGCCGATGCACGGCATATTGATGTCGCCGCCATAGAAGATTGCGACCACAAGGATCGCGATCAGGTCGTCGGCGATGGCCAGCGCGGTCAGGAAGACCTTCAGCGATACGGGCACACGTTTGCCCAGGACGGCCAGGATGGCTACCGCAAAAGCGATATCGGTGGCAGTAGGGATGCCCCATCCGGAAGAAGCGGCCGATCCGTGGTTGATGAGCGCATAGATCAGGGCAGGCATCAAGACGCCGCCGAATGCGGCGATGACCGGCATAATGGCCTTCTGAGGCGTACTCAGTTCTCCGCAAACGACTTCCCGCTTGATTTCCAGGCCCACAGTAAAGAAGAACACCACCATCAGGATGTCATTGATGAACTTCTCGACCGTCATCCCAGCCGGAAAGATAAAACCGTGCCCGTCGGGCATCAGCACATTGATGCTCAGGTGGGTCTCCAGAATTTCAAAATACAGGTCGCGCGTGGCGGGCAGATTGGCCAGCAACATCGCTATCACGACACAGACCAGCAGAATGACCCCCTGCGTCCAGGGAAGGTTGGTCAGTTTACGTCGTCGGGTGGAGAGAAGGACCTGCGTCTTTTTCCATTTATAGATAGGACTTCCCATAACTATCTGAATTTCAGAATGTCACCATTATCGTTAACAATGGCACGCTTGAATTTTTCACTATAACCGGGCCAGTCGGGCGATACCGGAATGTAATCGACGCTCCCGTTGGTCTTGAACGAGCCGTCTTCATTCTGGCGCTTCACCGTTCCGTCCATGTATTTGAGCAGCAGATACTGGTCGAGCAGGGCCCATTCATCGAAGAGTGCATCTGCCTCGCGGACCGAGAAATCCGTCAGGAATTTCAGCCGTTTCTTCTCCGATTTGATCGACATGGCGACCTGATCGGCTTCTGCCACTTTTTTTACCATTTCCTGTTCGTGCGCGGCAATCCGTTCCTGCACTTCCAGTCCGACGGGATTGTAGCGCAGATAGGCAAACTGGGCGATGCGGTTGTTGAGCCAGAACATCGAAGTGGGGGAGTACTCCACCATGGAACCGTTGCCCAGCGCGTAGTGCCAGGAAACGGCACGGGATGCCGAATAGACGGGCGTCAGGGCCGAGGTACCGGCATCATCCACCGCAAACCAGAACAGGCCGCCGATGTCATCAGGCAGCCAGCCGCGGCACTGGGCCACGAACCAGAAACCGGTCTGCTGGGTACAGATGGGACGGGCGTTCGAGTATTTCACGCCGTCGACCGTCCAGTCGTTCTGTTTCCAGCGGTAGGGCGTCTCGTTGCTTCCGGCGCCGATGTCCTTCGTCATGTCGAAGGGCGTTCCTTCGTAGTGGTCGCGCATCATCGTCGCCAGGTCGAGCACGGAGAGTTTCCCTTTGGGTTTGACGTAGAGCGGCATCCGGTTTTTCGGATTGTCGGCCATGGCGAAATCGAGATACTGGTTCATGTCGAGATCGCCCCAGCGGTTGAAGAAGCTCCAGACGCGGGCCTCGCAGTTGCGCATCAGCGAGAAAGAGAGCGGGCAATAGGTGTCGGCAAAGCTGAAATCTTCGTCGGAACCCTCATAGATGCCGATCTCCCGTGCGTGGGAGATTACGTCAGGCGCATACATGCAGTTGGCCGGGTCGTTTTTCGGGAAAGTGGTGATACGGGCGCAGTTGGCGTGGGCGGAGATGTAACCGTCGGGGATGCGTACCGCCACCCAGACAATGCCTTTGTTGCGGTTGACGCCGTCCACCACGTCGGGTTTTTTGGCAATGACTTCGAGGATCCACGCTTCTTCGGTGTCGGCGAAGCTCAGCGACTCGCCGGAAGAAGCATAGCCGAATTCATTGGCCAGTTCCACGAAAAGCTCGATGGCCTCGCGGGCTTTCTTGCAGCGCTGCAGGCAGATGTATTCCAGGGAACCGTAATCGACGATGCCCTGAGGGTCGCGCAGTTCAGGCCGGCCGCCCCAGGTCGTTTCGCCGATGACGAGCTGGTGCTCGTTCATGTTGCCGATCACGTTGTAGGTGTACGGCGCTTCGGGGATTTCCCCCAGGTAATGGTCCTGTCCCCACTGCAGGATGCGGCGCATTTCACCGGCCTTGTGCTTTCCTGCCGGGTAGTGGACCAGGGTGCCGTAGCGCGTATAGGAATCGGCCGCATAGGTCACCATCACGGAGCCGTCTGCAGAAGCTCCCCTAGTCACAATCAGGTTGGTACAAGCATAGCCTGCCGTCACCGACAGCACAAGCAAAAAGGTCAGGAAAAGACGTCGCATAGGAGTCAGCGTTAAATCATCAGGGAAGCAACCAGCGAAAGGATGGCGTAGAACTCAGGCAGGGCGGCGTAGATCATCGTATTGGTCTGGACGTCGTGGCCCTGGCTGATGCCGATGATACCGTTGGCGCAGACCTGGCCCTGACGGATGGCAGAGAACAGGAAGACGACACCGGCTGCAAGTCCGACGGCAAAATACAGGAAACCGCTGTCCGTCATGGCCGCGACATCCTTGGGCCAGAGCAGGAAAGCGACAAAGCCGTACAGACCCTGCGTAGCGGGCATGGCGGAAAGAATCATGTAGCTCGAAGATTTCTCCGGATTCTTTTTCAGGGCGCCTTCCGCCGCATTGCCGGCGATCGTGGTACCGATGCTGGATCCGATGCCGGCCAGGCAGAGCATCAGCGCCAGACCGACGTAACCGAGAATAACTGATAACATAGTGTAAAGATTTTATTATTTATTTGTTTTCTATTTGATTGCTTAAAGGAACATATTCCTGACCTTTGCCCTCATAGCCACTGTTCTTGAAATACTCCACGAAGGTCAGACGGAGCGGGTGGACGAAGGCGCCCAGGCAACTCATTGCAAAGTTCAGCGCGTGTCCGATGATGACGATCAGCAGGAAGAAGGGCCACTGCCAGGTGGGATTGTCGCCGAGCACCATCGAGCCCAGATTGTTGAAGGCCGCGCCCAGCATGCCGCCGGCCAGGCCGAGCGCATACAGACGGATGTAACTCAGCACGTCGCCCAACAGGCCCGTGGCCATCTGGTAGGTATCCCAGAGTCCCGCGCCCACGTTGAGCAGGGGATTGCGCCCCGGCTTGTTGAAGATGAAGATGCTCAGTACCGACAGGACGCCGATCGCGATGACCGCAATCTTCGTCGCCGTCTCGTCAAGCACGTTGGTCAGCGCCAGGCCGGCGACGATGAGCCCGCCGACAATCAGGATCACCCATCCCCAGACAGAGATGGCTTCCTTGAAGCCGGCCCGTTTCGTGATGCCGACGGCCTTGATGATCATGGCCAGGCAGATATGGAAAACACCGATCGCGATGGCCGCGACCATGGCGACGTCGTAGGAAGCGCCGCCGATTTCGATCTTGCCGACCAGCATCAGCTTGCGAAGTCCTTCCGGAATCCACGACACCTTGCTCAGGTCGATGCCGAAGAAGGTTCCCAGCAGGATGCCGATGAAGAAGGTTCCCACGCCGAGCGTAGTGACCAGCCGCCAGTGCTTCTTCAGCCCGAGCAGGTCGAAACCCTCCTTGTAGCGCAGCAGCAGTCCCAGCGCGATGAGCAGCAGGCCATAGCCCGCATCGCCCATGCAGAACGACCAGAACAGCAGGAAGAAAGGAGCCAGGACCGGTGTGGGGTCGAACTCGTCGTACACGGGCATGCCGTACATGCCGGTCAGGGTCTCGAAGTTACGGGCGAACCAGTTGTTCTTGAGCTGGATGGGAGGGTTGTCCTCCGCCGTGGCAGGCTCACAGATATAGTAAATGGATTTCTTGTCGAGTTCGGCCTGCAACTTCGCGTCGTTTTCGGTCGGAGCAAAGCCGGTCAGGACGGTGATGTAGTCTTCCGCAGCCTGCGTGGAGCCTTTTTGTGCGAGATAGCGTTGCAACTCCTGCGCCTTTTGGGCGTGAAGTTCTTCCAGCATGGGGATTTCTTCCTTGCGTGCCCTCATGGCCTCTTCCCGGCGCTCGACCGAGGCTTTCAGGGCAGACACGTGCGTCGCCAGTTCCTCGATGGATTCAGCGGCGATGAGTGTCTCGGGCAGCTGGAAATTGTTGGCGCCTTCCGAACCCCGGCTGTAGATGGCGAAACGCACGTCCTTTTCGTCCCGGTCGATCTCGGCGAGAGCATATTGTTCTGCCCAGGCCGGATTGAATTTCTTGACAGGGACGGTATAGCAGTGGAGCTGGCAGCCCGCTTCGCGCAAGGCATTCACTCTGGCGGGATCGAGGTCTCCCCAGTGCAGTTTCTCCGCATGGGCTTCTTCGGCCGCAGCGAGTTTCGCACTGAGGCTGCGGTGCTCTTCGTCGCGTGAGAAATCGCAGCGTTCGATGGTATCGATCTCCTTGCGGAGAGTCTCCGCTTCCTTGTAGAGCTTGCCGGAGGTGGCGTCGACAGGCTTGCGGGAGCGGGTGATGTCGAGCAAGCCCAATTCCTGAATCTCCCGGAGGAAGTCTTCCGTATCGCTGCTCAGGAGCAGGAACGTGTATTTGGTCATTTTGGTGATCATGCCTCTTCCTCCTCTTCTTCCTGGTGGCGGGTCTTGACGATCTTCTGCGAAGCCTTGGAGAGGTTTTCCTCGTCTTCCATGAAGCGCTTGATCTTGCGGATGGCTTCCTGGTAGCCCGGAATCTGGACCTTCTCGTAGAGATTCACCTTCTGGGTGGTCTTCTTGCGCTGGAATTCCAGGATCCGGCTTTTTTCGATGAAGACTTCGCTCTCGATACCGAGCTGGGCCAGCTTCTTGAGGATCGCGACGCCGTCGCTGTACCACATCGGCTTGACGAAGTTGTCGAATGGCTTGACTTCGTAAATGACGTTCTTCAGTTCCGGCGTGCGGACACCGGCCACCTTGACGGTTTTCAGTTCCACGTCTTTCACGGTGATCAGCCCGGGCTCGAACTCGTTCCAGAGGCCGGCCATGTAGTCGTAGGTCTTGAGTGCCTCTTCCAGTTCGCGCTGGAGCCGTTCCGATTCGGCCTTGGCCACGAGTACGCTCACGCGCAGGGCCGACTCCTTGTTCTTGAGAGTCGGCAGTGCCCGCTGGCGCACCTTCAGCTGTTTGCCGAGGTTGTTCAGGGATGTCTTGTTATATTGAAACTTGATCGCCATACTTTAGTCCGCAGGCCAGTATTTGTCAATCATCGCCTGTTTGATGCCGGTCTCGGCCTTGCTGAAGTATTTTGCAAACAGTCTCCAGCAGGTATCGAGCATCTCGGTCAGGCCGATATTCACGTCGATCGAGAGGATTTCGGTGGCATAGGCCTTCGCGTATTCGAGGCAGCGCCCGTCGTAGTCGCTCAGGTCGAAACCGTTCTCCAGCTTGGTCTTGGCGTTTTGCGCATCGGAGTACAGTCGGACCGAGGCGTTCATCACCTGGGAGTGGTCTTCGCGGGTCTGCTTGCCCTGTACGAGCTGTTTCAGGCGGGAGAGGGAACGGAACGGGTCGATGATGACCTTGCCCGTATCGGTGTCGGCGCGGAGGTAGAGCTGTCCTTCCGTGATATAGCCGGTGTTGTCGGGGATGGCGTGGGTGATGTCGCCGTCGTTCAGCGTCGTCACGGCGATGATGGTGATGGAACCGCCGCTCGGCAGCTGCACGGCCTTCTCGTAAATCTTGGCCAGGTCGGAGTAAAGGGAGCCCGGCATCGAGTCTTTCGACGGGATCTGGTCCATGCGGTTGCTCACGATCGACAGGGCATCGGCGTAGAGGGTCATGTCGGTCAGCAGCACCAGCACTTTCTCGTTCTTGTCGACGGCGAAATATTCGGCAGCGGTCAGGGCCATGTCGGGAATCAACAGGCGCTCCACCGGCGGCTGGTCGGTGGTGTTGACGAAGCTGATGATCTTGTTGAGGGCGCCGGCGCTTTCGAATTCATGCCTGAAAAAGAGATAGTCGTCGTTGCTCAGGCCCATGCCGCCGAGGATGATCTTGTCGACATCGGCGCGCAGGGCAACCATAGCCATCACAGCATTGTAGGGCTGGTCCGGGTCGGCGAAGAACGGAATCTTCTGGCCGGAAACCAGGGTGTTGTTCAGGTCGATGCCGGCGATGCCGGTCGGGATGAGCTGCGAAGGTTGTTTGCGCTTGAACGGGTTGACGGAAGGACCGCCGATCTGGCGGCGTTCTCCTTCCACCCGCGGGCCGCCGTCGATGGGATCGCCGTAGGCGTTGAAGAAGCGGCCGGAGAGTTCCTCGCTGACTTCGAGCGTCGGCGGCTCACCATGGAAGAGCACTTCGGCATTGGTGGGAATACCCTCCGTGCCCGAGAATACCTGCAGGGTGATCAGGTCGCCCTTGATCTTGACAACCTGTGCCAGACGGCCTTCGACCGTGGCCAGCTCGTCGTTGCTGACGCCCTGCGCACGCAGGGTCACCGTTGCCTTCGTGATGGCTTCGAGCCGGGTATAGGTTCTCTGGAATGCTTTATTACTCATGGGACAAAAGGGTATTAAGCTGTTCAAGGTATTTGTTGAACTGTTCGCTCTTGAACTCCGAATAGTTCATCTGGCGGAGCACATTGATGATCTCCTTGTATTTGGCACTGCATTGTTCGTAGTTGTCAAACTTGAACTCGATGTCGCAGACCTTCAGCACGAGCGAGAGCATGTATTCCTGGCGGTCCATCGGGCAGAGGGAGTCGATGGGGTCGAACGCGTCCTGCTGCAGGATCACGAAGTCGATGAGCTCGCTCTTCCAGAACTGCTCGTGGTAGCTGATGGGCACGCCGTCGTCGCCGAGGATGTTGATCTGTTCGGAAATCTCCTTGCCACGGCGGATGAGGTTCTTGGTGCGTTGTACCTTGTCGACCCAGTCCTTGCCCACACGCTCCTTGAGGTATTCGATCACCTCGGGATACTCCAGATACTTGGAGTAAGAGTCGATGGGGTCGACGGCAGGGTAGCGCTTCTTGTCGGCGCGGTTTTGTGCCAGTGAATAGAAGCAGCGGGCCGCTTTCTTGGTCGATTCGGTCACGGGCTCCTTGAGGTTGCCGCCGGCAGGGGAGACGGTACCGATGACGGTCACGGCACCGGTCTGCCCGTTGCGCAGCTTGACGATGCCGGCACGGGCATAGAAGTTCGAAATGATGGAGCTCAGGTCCACCGGGAAAGCATCCTGTCCCGGGAGTTCTTCCATGCGGTTCGACATCTCGCGCAGGGCCTGTGCCCAGCGCGACGTGGAGTCGGCCAGCAGCAGGGCTTTCATGCCCATGGCACGGTAGTATTCGCAGATGGTCATCGCGGTATAGACAGAGGCTTCACGCGCGGCGACCGGCATGTTCGAGGTGTTGCAGATGATGGTGGTCCGTTCCATCAGGTGACGGCCCGTGTGCGGGTCGATCAGTTCCGGGAACTCGGCGAAGATCTCCACCACTTCGTTGGCGCGTTCACCGCAGGCAGCCATCACGATGACTTCGGCGTCACCCTGCTTGGCGATGGCGTGCTGCAGCACGGTCTTGCCGCAGCCGAACGGGCCCGGGATGAAGCCGGTACCGCCTTCGGCGATCGGGTTGAGCGTGTCCATGCAGCGGACGCCCGTTTCCATGATGCGATAGGGACGGGGCTTTTCGACATAGCCCCCCACTGCGACTTTGACAGGCCATCTCTGGACCATGGTCACCTTGTGTTCGTCTCCCTGGGTATCTGTGAGCACGGCCATGGTGTCGTCGATCCTGTAATCGCCTTCCGGCGCGACGGACTTGACGGTATATTTATCCTTGAAGGAGAAGGGTACCATGATCTTGTGCGGTAGCCAGCCTTCCTTCACTTCGCCCAGCCAGTCAGCTGCATAGACGGTGTCGCCCGGATGGGCAATGGGCGTGAAGTGCCAGACCTTGTCGTGGTCCAGCGGTTCGGTGTATTCGCCGCGTTTGAGGAAGACGCCTTCCATCGTGGCCAGGTTGTTCTGCAGGCCGTCGTAGCTGCTGGAGAGCAGGCCGGGTCCGAGCTGGACCTCAAGCATGTGGCCCTCGAACTCCACTTTGTCGCCCTGACGCAGGTCACGTGTGCTCTCGTACACCTGAACGAAGGCGTTCTTGCCCGACACTTTGATGACCTCGGCCATCAGTTTCGTGCCGCGCAGATCGATGTAGCAGATTTCGTTTTGTGCCACGTCGCCTTCGAAATGCACCGTTACCAGGTTGGAGATGATACCGGTAACTATACCTGTTGCTTTCATTCTATCTACTTTGTATTTGTTCTGCGTTGATTCCTTGGAATGTACCCTTTACTTCATCGACGAACCGCTTGAAGAGCGCCGCACCGGCTTTCGGGTCGAGCCGGCTCCAGCGGGCGGCGATATGGAGCCGCACCAGCAGCGACAGGATGGTGTCGATGGTGAAGATATCGAATTGCACCAGTTCGGCGGCCTTGTCCCAGCACAGGCGGTCGAGCAGTTTTTCCCGTTGGGCAAGGTTATCCACCTTGAAGATGATTTCGGCCTTTTCAAGTTCCGGGAAGTCTTCGGCGTACGGCTTGTTTTCCAGAAAGGCCACCTTGGCCAGCCGGAGCTTCTTGTCGAAATCGAACCAGTCGATGAGGAAGCGGCAGCCGGTCTGCCGGATGTTCCGGTAGAAATGCGGTTTGAGATGGGTTCCTTCGAGTCCGAATTCGAGCCAGTCCACCAGTTTGCCGTCCTTTTCGGAGAGTTGGCCCTTTATCTCGTCGACCACAGCCTTCTCATCGACAGGGCGCTGTTCGAAGTCGAGCACCATGTCGGGGAAACTGGCGATGATATAGGGATAATTCGCCATTATTTGCCGAAGAGTATCTTCTTGGATGCCGGACGGAGGTATTCGCCGATCAGGCCGGTGAAGTCATCGGCCGTGAAGCTGATCCGGTAGCCACCGTCCTTGGGACCAATCTGGAAGCCGTTCGCCAGGCCTTTGACGTTCTTGACCTCGAGGCCTTTCGAGAGGTCTTTGACTACTTCGTTGCTGAAGGCTTGTTCCAGCTCGTTCTTTGCCTGGGCCGGGAGGATGACTTCGAGTCCCTGGCCGTCCGGATTGGCGGCATCGAAGGCCTTGACGACCGTGGCGATCAGTTCCTTGACGAATTTTTCATCGGAGAGGGCGGTGCCGACGGGTTTGGCTACGGCCTGGGTGACGACCATGTTCTCCACCTGCTGCTGTACGGCGGAAATGGTCTGCGTGGAAGCCATCTTGAGGTCGCCTTCGACGGTCGTGCGGGTTTCAGCCGCCTTCTTCTCAGCTTCCTTCACGATGGCATCGGCTTCTGCCCGGGCCTTTTCCACGATTTCCTTCGCTTCTTCCTTTGCCTTGGCGAGCAATTCCTCCGCCTCCTGCCGACCCTTCGACAGACCTTCCTCATACAACCGGTCCGTCAGTTCTTGCAATTTATCCTGCATATTTTGTCCGTATTTTTTGTGTTCTTATCTATCCAGCAAATATACAAAGAAAACGGAAGACCGCCAATAGTCTGTCGGTTTTTCCCGGCATTTCCCCGCTATTTACGACCGCGACTTCGCTCTCGTTCCTGGTTCGCTGCTCCACGCTGTGCTAGCTGTGGCCTCCCTTCATCTCCGGCTTGACCGGGAATCTCTTTTCGCGAAAATGTGCGCGGCCAATCGCCTCCCTGTCTCGCCATTCGCCTTCTGACTGCGCACACCAACCTTTGCTGATGGGGGTGTGCGCGCATCATTTTCTGCGAACGGTATCTGGCACAGATAACCCGCGCACACCTTGGCAGAAGCAAGCATAGTGAGGCCGAACTGTCGCATTTTTGTTCAATAATTCGTATATTTACCTTTCGAATTGTTGAATAATGCCTCAAGATACCCAGAGAGCACTTGCGCAAGACGCCAAATTCGTCCGGATGACGACACAGCCGGTCGGCCGGCTGGTCACGGCCATGGCGATTCCTTCTATCGTAAGCATGCTGGTCTCTGGCATCTACAATCTGGCTGACACTTTCTTCATCGGTCAGATCAATACGCCGTCCGTGGCTGCCATGGGCATCGTATATGCCTACATGGTGCTCATCCAGTCGTTGGCCATCTTTTTCGGCCAGGGTTCCGGCAATTATATCTCCCGGGCACTGGGCCGGCGCGAGACGGTCGACGCCGAAGAAATGGCTGCCGTCGGTCTGGGTTCCTCCATCCTGACCGGCATCATCCTCGCCGGCGCCAGTTTCCTGGCGATGCGTCCCCTCCTTTCGCTGCTGGGCTCGACGGAAACCATCATGCCCTATGCCGTCGACTATTTCCAGTTCGTCCTGATCGGAACGCCCTTCATCATGGGCACCTTCACGCTCAACAACCAGATGCGTCACCAAGGCAACGCAATGCTCTCGATGATCGGTATCGTGTCGGGCGCCGTGCTCAACATCATTCTGGATCCGATATTCATTTTCGGCCTGGGTCTGGGCATCCGCGGTGCGGGTATGGCGACGGCCATTTCGCAGGTCATCGGCTTCATCGTGATCCTGAGCATGATCGGCAAACGCGGATCGCTGCCTATCCGTCCCCATCATTTCAAGCCCACGCTGCGGCGCTATCGCGACATTGCGGCCGGCGGCCTTCCGTCGCTCGCCCGGCAGGGCCTGATGAGCCTCTCCGCCATCTGCCTGAACCAACTGGCCTCCAATTATGGAGACGAAGCCATTGCCGCCTTCTCGATTGTAAACCGTATTTCAATGCTGGCCTGTGCCGCGATGATCGGCTACGGACAAGGATTTCAGCCTGTGTGCGGTTTCAATTACGGCGCCGGCCTGTTCAACCGCGTCCGCAAGGCCTACTGGCACAGCTGTAGCGTTTCAACGGTTTATTGTACAGTGCTGGCGCTCCTGGGTTGGTTTTTTGCAGGACCGCTGGTCGCCCTCTTTAGGGCCGACGATCCCGAAGTGATCCGCATCGGCAGCGAAGTGCTGCGCTATCAGTGCTACAGTTTCCCGCTGACCGGCTTTATCGTGCTGGCCAACATGTATTTGCAGAATATTAGGAGGACCATCCCTGCCATCATCATGGCTTCCGCCCGACAGGGCATCTTCTTCCTTCCCGCCCTCTTTATCGGACACGCACTCTGGGGCTTCACGGGCATTGAGATTTCCCAGGCGCTGGCCGACATCTGCTCTTTCGTTTTTGCCGTTCCCGTAGTCCTTCATACCCTCAAGACGATGGACTCTCAGCCCATTGCCCGATGACTGCGCGCCGCCCCATCGATTCTCCGGAAGCACTGATTGCCGAGATTCGTCGCTTTGGCATATTGCCCTTCTTTCGCTGCGGCGTCCCCGGCTGGTCGGTCGAAGAACTGACGGCACCGGGCTGCTGGATCTTCGAAGACGATGAATCCGTGCTCGGCCCTTGGGACTGGAAAATCGACGCGGTCCGCGAAGGAGACATTGCCTATGGAAAATTTCTGGGCGGCAAGGCAGCCTTTGCAACGGTGGAATGGTACCGCGAGCTGATGAACTGGCGCCGAAGCCAGGCACGTTGGCGCATGGCCCTGGGCGAGCGTTATAAGACTACGACGCAAAGCGAAAAGCTGATGAAGGTACTCGCGCCGTTGGCGCTGGATGCCATTCGTGAGGCTGGAGCGCTGGAAATGAAGGAATTGCGAACGATTTGCGCCCAACGCCTAACACCAGCGCAACTGAAATCACTCGGCGCCCATTATCGCCCGATGCTCACGCCGACCATCAAGAAAAGCGTGATGGACAGCGTCATCCAATTTCTCCAGATGGGCACCTGGACCGTCATCGGCGATTTTGAACGCGTCTACCGCGGTCCCGACCTGAGCTACAACGGCTGGCAGCGCGCCTCCAACACCACGCCCGACGAACTCTTCGCTGTCCCCATCCTGCCCCTCGCCACGGCCAGCCCCCGCACAGACCCCCTCGCCACTACCCTCACACCCGAAGCCTCCCGCGCCCGGCTCATCGCCCACGTCCGCGAATCCTTCCCGGACGCCGACCAGAAAGTGCTCGAAAAACTCATCTGACCCCGCTACACGCCAGTTGTTGCGTATTTCGCCAAAGTGTGCGCAGGTAATCAGCGCCAGATACCATTCGCTGAAACCGATTCGCGCACACCCCTATCCGCAAAGCTGAGTGTGCGCGGGTAAGAGGTAACAGACGCGCAGAAAAGTGGATAAGGCGCTCACACTTTGGCGAAAAGCGTAGGAGAGAAAAACAAAATCAAAAAACAGGTCTGAGGGTTGCGCGGCAATGATTTTTTTCGCAACTTCGCAGTGTAAGACGACCATTCGTCGGGTCATCACGTTGGTGACGTACGATCGAGGCGCTGGAATTATCATGATGACAAACGACTTTCTATTTCTTGAGCGGGAAGATTATTCCCATTATTATCATCTTTGTTCCGACGGCGAACTGACGCCGCAATTCATTCATGACGATGAGGATTTCCGCGTGGCTTTCAATCTGGTTGGGGTTTGCGCGGCCAATGCTGATGTCAGGGTACTGGCCTTTTCGGTAGAGGATACGCATCTCCATTCCCTGCTATACGGGACGAAAGCATGCTGCGCGCAATTCAAGACGCAGTATGAGGAGAGTTGGGTGCACCATATCGGTCGTATTCGGGGAACTCGGGAAGGCGCGGATATTGAATTGGAGTTGATTCCCGTCGATTCGGAAGAATATCTGATGAATGTCGGGACCTACACCATATACCAGGCGACAAAAGATGGGAAGCAGGTGATGCCCTTTGACTATCGCTGGGGAACCGGGTCGATGTATTTCCGGGGTATGGGACATCAACCCATATGGACTACAGATATTTACGGGAATTATCTTCCGCCGGTGAAGGTGAGTGAATATAGTGAACGTGCCCGCAGAAGACTCCTTTGCTCACGGCTGGAAATCCCCGGATCATGGACGATGTGCGGTGATATCCTGCTGCCCGACAATTACATAGACGTCACCCATTTTGAGCGGATCTATCGAACGGCCAATTGCTACCGGGTTTTTCTGGGGAATAACCGTAATCGGGACCAGATGGTGCAGGAAAAAATGGCAGCATTTCGAGGTGTCTCGCTGGAAGATGCGGAAGCCCGGAAACACTGCAAGAATATCATGAAAGAGTTGTATGGTTTTCAAGATGTCCGCCGTCTGGATGGCCATCAGCGGATGCTGCTGGCCCAGGAACTGCGAAAACGGCTCAAGTTATCGGCCAGGCAGATTGCCTCGCTCGCCTTGCTCCCGTATAAGGAGGTATGCAAATACGTTTGATGACCTGCAAGACTCAATAAGCCCAGTTTTCCGCTAAAGTGTACGCGAGCGGAGACTGATTCAGTGCATAAACACTAAATGAAACGCGCACACCCCCTTCTGGATTGGTGGGTGTGCGCGGGTAATCTGCGAAACACGATAGGTGAGGCACCTTAAGTGCGTACACTTGCTATTTCTTCTTCAGATCCCTGACGGGGAAGGTGAAGTAGGTGTCGGGGTAGGGTTCGTTTTTGAGAACGAAATGCCACCATTCTTCTTCGATGGGGAGGAAACCGTGCTTGAGCATGAGCTTGCGCAGGAGCATGCGGTTGTTGAATTGTTCTTCCGTAATGCCCTTGTAGTCAGGGTGCGACTCTTCACCGAACCAGTCGAAACCGTAGCCCATGTCGATGTCACGGCCTGTCTTCATGTCGACGAGCGTCAGGTCGGCGACCGAGCCGCGGGAGTGGCCGCTGCGGCGGGCGATGTAGCCCTGGTCGAAGACCACGTCCTTATCGAGATTGGGATAGAAATAACGCTTGGTGAGGGTGTCGGTGACGTTCTCGCCCCAGCGGCAGAAGTGGTCGACAGCCATCTGCGGACGGTAGGTATCCCAGATTTTGAGGCGGTAGCCGAGTGAAATGGCTTCGTCGCTGACGGCCTTGAGTGCCTGAGCGGCTTCGCGGGTCATCAGTGCGAGGGGCTCCTCATATCCATCAACACGGGTTCCAACGAAGTTGAAGGTGCTGTAGTAGCGTATCTCCAGGAGGACGTCGGGGACGACGTCGGTCAGGACGACGAAACCGCTGGGATCGTCGGGACGCTGCGAACGGCCTTCGCTGGCTGTGATATTCTTGTTGGCGCCGCAGGAAACAAGGATAAGCGTCAGGAAAAGGAGAGGAAGGTACTTCTTCATTATCGGAGGATTTTTCACAAATATACAAAAAAAGGAACCGAATTGCTCCGGTTCCTTTCTTTGAGATTCCGGGTCAAGCCCGGAATGACGTAATGAATGGTCTGTTGGTTTTTTAGCCCAAGAAACCTAACAGCATACCGGCGGCGACAGCGGAGCCGATCACACCGGCCACGTTCGGGCCCATGGCGTGCATGAGCAGGTAGTTCTTCGGGTCATATTCCAGACCGACATTGTTCGACACTCGGGCGGCGTCAGGGACGGCCGACACACCGGAGTTGCCGATGAGCGGGTTGATCTTGTTGCCTTCCTTGAGGAACAGGTTGAAGAACTTCACAAAGAGCACACCGGCGAAGGTGGCGATCACGAACGAGCAGGCGCCGATGATGAAAATCTTCACCGACTCCCAGCGCAGGAACTGGCTGGCCTGGGTGGAGGCACCCACGGTGACGCCGATCAGGATGGTGACGATGTCCACCAGCGGACCGCTGGCCGTGTTGGCCAGACGCTTGGTTACGCCGCTTTCCTTCAGCAGGTTGCCGAAGAACAGCATGCCGAGCAGCGGAATACCCGACGGCACGATGAAGGCCGTGAGCAGGAAACCGATGATCGGGAAGAGTTTCTTCTCGGTCGGGGACACCGGACGCGGCGGTTTCATGCGGATCAGACGCTCCTTCTTGGTGGTGAGCAGACGCATGATCGGCGGCTGGATCACCGGCACGAGGGCCATGTAGGAGTAAGCCGACACGGCGATGGCACCCATCAGGGTCGGAGCCAGGCGGGAAGACAGGAAGATGGCCGTCGGGCCGTCTGCACCGCCGATGATGCCGATGGCACCAGCCTGGGCAGCGTCAAAACCGAGCGCCAGCGAGATGGCGTAAGCACCGAAGATACCGAACTGGGCGGCGGCGCCGATCAGCAGCAGTTTCGGGTTGGCGATCAGGGCTGAGAAGTCGGTCATGGCACCGATGCCCAGGAAGATGAGCGGCGGATAGAAACCGCGCTGCACGCCCTGGTACAGGATGTTGAGCACCGATCCCTCTTCATATACACCGACATTCAAGCCGGCGAACAGCGGAATGTTGCCGATCAGGATACCGAATCCGATCGGGACCAGCAGCATCGGCTCCCACTCGTACTTGATGGCGAGGAAGATGAACAGGCACCCGATGATAATCATGATGAGGTACCCGATCTCGAAGTTCGCGAAGCCGGTGAACTGCCAGAACTGTTTCAGGTTTTCAATAATGTGTTCCATAAGCGTACTATGCGATGACAGCTAACGGAGCGCCTTCGAGGACGGAGTCGCCCTTCTGGGCCTTGATCGTGATGGTACCTTCGCAAGGAGCCTCGATGGCGTTCTCCATCTTCATGGCCTCAAGGACCATGATGACCTGTCCCTTGGACACTTTGTCGCCATCTTTTACCTTGACCTCGAGCACGACGCCCGGGAGCGGGGAGTTGACCGTGGCACCACCGGCGGCAGCAGGAGCTGCAGCGGGCTTGCTGGCGGGAGCCGGACCGGCCGACGGAGCTGCAGCGGGCTTGTTGACCACGCTGATGGTCTTGGGCTTCTTCGAGAGCGGTTTCTCGAATTCGACGTTGTACGGAGTGCCGTTTACTTCGACCTTGGCTGCATTGCCCTCCACCTCGTCGATGGTAACGTTGTAGTCGTTACCGTTGATCTTGATTTTATATTCTTTCATTGTCTTTTCTGGTTAGGAGTTTATCTTCTTTTGTTGACGGACGGGGTCTGGCGGAGCGTGTAGATCTTCGAGCTCCACGGCGAGTAGGTGCGGTCAGTATGATGGAGCGTCACGACGAAGCTCTCTTCATCGTGGCTCTCGTCATCTTCCTGATAAAGGTGCATGGCCGTAGCGATGGCCGCATATACCTCACCGGGAACTTCACCGTAGGCCGATTTCGTTACATCGGTACCGGCAGAGGCGGCGGAGCGCTTCTTGCCGGCCTTGATGTTGGCGTTGCCGATAGCCTTGAAGATGAAGTAGAGAATGATAAGGGCGGCGAACACCACGGACATGGCCGTCAGGGCCAGGATCCAGCCATAAGGGTCGATGGCTTTCATGCGGTCGGGTTTCGCACCCTTGTCGATCAAGGCATTGTTGGTGCTCGGAGAAGTACGTTCCTGTACGGACCAGCCTTCGCCGGAGCCATCCACGGAGCCGAGGCCGTCCATGATACGGCCGAACGAGACGTTCTCGCCCAGGTCGTGCTTGACGGGGATGCGGTCGATGATGGTCTTGCCGTCACCCTTGGTAAAGATGATCTCCTTGGCGTTGGACAAGTCGAAAGCGACATGGAAAGTACCGCGGTACGGCTGGTTGTCCGCCCAGAAAAGGACGTGCTGGCGGGGCTTGATCTTGGTCATGACGTCGCCGCCAGGAATGGCATATTTCTTCAGGTTGTCGGGGTCGTCGGACAGGAAACATCCTGCGATGTCCACCGTGCCGTAGGAGGAGTTGAAGAGCTCGAACCAGGCGTTCTGCTGTCCGAAGTCGTCCTGGAAGTCATCGGTATTGATGACCAGGTATTCGTTCAGACGCATGGCGTCCTGGCTCTGCGCTCCTGCCGTGAAGCACAGGGTCAAACCGACAACCGCCAAAAACAATTTGAGGTGTTTCATACGTTGCGGGTTTGATTAGAGAGGCAGGTTGTCGTGTTTCTTGGCCGGGTTCGACAGCTTCTTGGTGGAGAGCTGCTCGAGGGCGCGGATGATGCGGAAACGGGTGTTGCGCGGCTCGATCACATCGTCGATGTAACCGTACTTCGCAGCATTGTACGGGTTGCAGAAGAGGTCGTTGTATTCCTTCTTCTTGGCCTCGGCCAGTTCTTTCTGCTTGGCGGGATCCTCTTCGGCCTTGATTTCCTTGGCATAGAGCACGGCCACGGCACCTTCGGCGCCCATCACGGCGATGTTGGCGGTCGGCCATGCGTAGTTGATGTCACCACGCAGCTGCTTGCAGCTCATCACGATGTGGGAACCACCGTAGGACTTGCGGAGCGTGACGGTCACTTTCGGAATAGTGGCTTCGCCGTAGGCGTAGAGGAGCTTCGCACCGTGGACGATGATGCCGCCGTATTCCTGCTGGGTGCCCGGGAGGAAGCCCGGCACGTCGACGAGCGTCACGACAGGGATGTTGAAGGCGTCGCAGAAGCGGACGAAACGGGCGCCTTTGCGGGAAGAGTTGATATCGAGCACGCCGGCCAGGTATTTCGGCTGGTTGGCCACGATGCCGACGGCGGTGCCGCCGAAGCGGCCGAAGCCGACGATGAGGTTCTTCGCATAGTCCTTGTGGACTTCGAGGAACTTGCCGTCGTCGACGATGGCGCCGATCACTTCGTACATGTCGTACGGGGCGTTCGGGCTGTCGGGGATGATCTCGTTGAGGGAGTCCTCCTTGCGGTCGATCGGGTCCTCGGTCGGCACGTACGGGGGTTCCTCCATGTTGTTCTGGGGGAGATAGCTCATCAGCTCACGGATGGTGGCGATGGCGTCTTCTTCCGTGGCGGCCTTGAACTGGGCCACGCCGCTCTTGGTGGCATGGACGTTGGCGCCGCCGAGTTCCTCCTGCGTCACGTTCTCGCCGAGCACCTGCTTGACGACGGCCGGACCGGTCAGGAACATGTAGGAGGTACCTTCCGACATGATGATGAAGTCGGTGAGGGCGGGGGAGTACACGGCACCGCCGGCGCAGGGGCCGAGGATCGCGGAGATCTGCGGAATCACGCCCGATGCGAGGATGTTGCGCTCGAAGATTTCGGAATAGCCTGCCAGTGCGTTGACGCCTTCCTGGATACGGGCGCCGCCCGAGTCGTTCAGGCCGATGCACGGGGCACCGTTCTTCATGGCCATGTCCATGACCTTGCAGATCTTCTGTGCCAGGGTCTCGGAGAGCGAGCCGCCGATCACGGTGAAGTCCTGAGCGAAGACATAGACGAGACGGCCGGCGATCGTACCGTAGCCGGTCACCACGCCGTCGCCGAGGTAGGTCTTCTTCTCCATGCCGAAGTTGTGGCAGCGGTGCGTCATGAACATGTCAAATTCCTCGAAGCTGCCTTCGTCGAGAAGCATGTTGATGCGTTCGCGTGCGGTGTATTTTCCTTTGGCGTGCTGGCTGTCAATACCTTTCTGGCCGCCGCCCATGCGAGCTTTCTCCCTGAGTTCGATAAGCTCTTTTACTTTTTCGAGTTGCTGACTCATTATAGTATGCTTTGGTTTGTGTTCGGGTTCGGATTATTCCTGGGGCTTCTTCATGCAGAATTCGGTGAGCACACCCTTGGTGGACTTCGGGTGGACGAAGGCGATCATCATCTGCTCGGCACCCGGGCGCGGGGCCTTGTCGATCAGGCGGACACCTTTTTCTTCTGCTTCGGCGAGGCAGGCGGCCACGTCGTCGGTCGCGAAAGCAAGGTGGTGGATGCCTTCACCGCGTTTCTCGATGAAAGCGGCGATGGTGCTCTCCGGGCTGGTGGGCTCGAGGAGTTCGAGTTTGGTCTGGCCGATCTTGAAGAAGGCGGTCTTCACTTTCTGGTCAGCTACTTCTTCGATGGCGTAGCATTTCAGACCGAGTACGTTTTCGTAATAAGGAATGGCCTCTTCCAGCGACTTGACCGCGATTCCGAGGTGTTCAATGTGTGTGAGATTCATAATATCGGGTGTTTAAAGATTATTCTTCTGCCAGATTGTGGAAAACGTTCTGCACGTCGTCGTCTTCTTCGAGTTTCTCGAGGAGCTTGTCGAGTTCGACGCGCTCTTCGGCGGTGAGATGTTTCATCTCGCCGTTGGGGAAGCGGTCGAAACCGGCAGAAATCAGTTCATAGCCCTTGTCCTCGATGAATTTCTGGATGGCGTTGAAGGCGGTGTACTCACCGTAGATGTTGATCACTTCTTCGGTGTCGCCGTCCTTGTTCTCGAATTCGTCGACGAAAACTTCGTCGGCGCCGTAGTCGATGAGCTCGAGTTCAAGTTCCTCGACGTCGATG
>JAEEGI010009522.1_pt1 | contig 21254 bp, 11 predicted proteins | sample 8958751 | NCBI WGS metagenome assembly JAEEGI01 (sample SAMN16246545, study PRJNA631951) | gut metagenome | biome: gut microbiome; feature: rumen; material: KS-attached | host: Bos | place: Iran: Karaj | collected 2018-10 | reverse complement strand
CTCTGTTGCCGGTACCGACTTCACTGGCAGTGCTACGGGTTATTACTCGATCACCTTGCCTTATCCTTGGAGCGGTAAGAACGTGCGCGGTGGTCTCAACTCGGTCATCTACTTCAGGAACAACTACAACAATGACGGCTCCTACGGTAACATCACCTACACCGTTCCTGCCGGTTACGAGAATGCCACCTTCACGATGAAGATTACCACCGCCACCACCAGTGACGGCTCGGGCAGCTTCATGGTATCCACCCCGCAGACCAATGGCGTGACCCGCTACCTCAATGCTGGCGAGACCGCTGCATGGGTTGTGAAGGCCAGCGCCGGCGAGAAGATCCTCATCACCACCGATGACGATCAGTACTCGGCCGACATCGCTCTGCTTGAGGTTTACAGCGGTGACGCTTCGGTTGCCAACCTCAGAGCCAACGAGACCGGCGATGCTACCTATCGCCTGATTACCGGTATCACCGACAAGTTCTACACGGTTGAGGATCTGACTGCCGAAGGCACCTTCCTCTACAAGGTGAAGGCTCTGTACCTCGACGGCACCGAGAGCGAGTGGAGCAACATTGAGGAAGTAACCTTGTTCCAGAACGGTCATGGCTATGTCGTTGGTGACGTGGATCATGACGGTGAGGTGGCCATTGCCGATGTCACGAAGCTGATCGATTATCTGCTGAGCGGTGACACTGGCGCTTGTGTGATTTGCGCCGATGTTGACGGTGACGGTGAAGTTAGCATTGCTGATGCTTCAGCTCTGATCGACAGGCTGTTGGGTAACAGCAGTGCCATGATGAAGGCTAAGAAGAACCGCATCTTCAACCCGAACAAGTAATGAACACTTTACCGGTCCCTGACCGGTGACATCACTAACCCGTTGCGGGGTGTCTCACCATCGAGACGCCCCGCAATTTTATCTGTTGAATCACTGATTGGTAGCATATATCGCTTGAAATAAGTTGATTTTATAAAAATTAAGTTTGCCAGGATTTTATGTTAATATGATGTGAAAAATTTGGAAGATTAAGTTTTCTTTTTGTAAATTTGCAGGTCATTTTAGACTAATCATTTAATTATCTTACAAATACATTTATGAAAAAAAATCTTCTATTGATGATTGCCACCTTCATGGCAATTCAAATGGCTGCCGCTCCTGTTGATCAGGCGCAGGCCATGCGCGTGGCTAAGAGTTTCTTGACCAACGAACACTTTGCCGGCAAAATGATGGCTCCCGCAGCAGTTAACCCCGTACTGTACAAGGCCGAAATGGGCAGTGTCAAGGTGGGACAGCCTGTTTACTACATCTTTAATACCGCTTCAACTTTCGTTGTTGTCTCAGGTGATGACCGTGCAAGGGAAATCCTCATGGTGGGTGATGCGCCTCTGGATACGCGAGCCATACCCGACAACATGCAGTACATGCTCGACTGCTACAAGGAGGAGATTGAGTACCTTCAGGCTCGTCCGGGTCTGGTTGTGGAAAAGGGGTACTACAACAACACTACTTCGCTCAGGGCTACTACCTATGGCCCTTATCTTACTGCCAACTGGGACCAGAGCTCACCCTACTACAATGACTGTGTGTTCACGACCGTTGGCGGAACTCAGTACCAGTGCTTGACCGGTTGTGCTGCTACCTCGGCTTCAATGGTGATGTATTACTGGAAATACCCGACTGAGCCGACCCCCACGGTTCCGGCATACTCATTCTATCTGAATGACAGCTATTCATCAAGCTTGTTAGTTAATGTTGCGGCTCTGCCCTCTACCACCTTCCAATGGGCTAACATGAGGAACTCCTATACCTTTGGCGGTACGGCTGCTCAAAAGGCTGCTGTAGCCAATCTCATGCGCTATGTTGGCCAGGCCGAGAAGATGGGGTATGGAGATGCCGACCATGGTAGCGGTATCCCCTCGAGCGAACCCGAAAGAGTATCGAACATGTTTAAGCTCTTTGGCTATGACCAAAGCACCACTCGTGCCGTCCGCAAGACCACATATACCCAGGCGAACTGGAATCAACTTATTCAGAATGAGATGGTTGGCGGTCGCCCCGTTGTTTATATGGCCATAGCTACACAGGGTGGTGGTCACGCTTTCAACGTTGACGGCTATAACGGCAATTCCGATACCTATCATGTGAACTGGGGTTGGAGCGGCTACGGCAACAGCTGGTTTGCAATGAATTCTTTTGTTGATCCCGATGGTTATACCTTCAGCCAGAGCCAACGTGCTATTGTCGGTATCCAGCCTCCTGGCGGTCAGCAGACTAATCCTACGCTCAGCGTTGATCCCCAGTCGCTTGACTTCGGAACTGTTAAAACCGGTAAGAGTGTAACCATGACCTTCCATGTGACAGGTTCCGACCTGCTGGGTGACATCTCCTTTACCCGCAATGGCAATGCCAGCTTCAGTGTATCGCCCGAGACGCTTACTGCTGCCCAGGTCGAGGCTGGTGCGGACATCACCGTGACCTATGCTCCCACAGCCGCTGGTACCCATACATGTAACATCGAGGTGATGGGTGGCGCAGCAGCTGGCATTCAGGTGGCTTGTACTGGTGTTGGCCAGGCTGCACCCGCTATCGTCGCTAATCCTAGCGAACTGAGCTTCACGACCAATGTTGGTGAGCCTGTGAGCGCTACCTTCAACCTGAAGGGTTACAACCTCACTAAGACGACCTACATTTCCGTGCAGAACGCTGGCGGTGTATTCTCTGTCAGCAAGAGCAATGTTAACTACGCTACCGTTAACGCAGGTGTTGATATTACAGTGACCTATTCGCCTAAGTCTCCCGGCGTCAAGAATGCCCGCGTGATGTTGCGCAATGCTGAAACCGATACCATCTATGTGGAACTCACTGGTACCGCAACTGTGCAGAAGTACGATCCCGTGATGCTCGATCCCATTGCTGACTATATCACTCCCAGCTCGTTCCGTGCCGACTGGACCGACGAGACGGCTGCTGCCGCTATCTCCAGCTACACGCTCGAGTACTACCTGGCTGGTCAGACTCATAGCAGCATCACCGGCATCAACGAGAAGTACTACACTGTTACCGGCTTGACGCCCGGCTCGACCTACAACTACAGGGTTAAGTCCTTCTATGTTGACGGCACCGAGAGCGCTTGGAGTAACGTCAAGGCTGTGACACTGCCCGCAGGCCATGCCTATGCAAAGGGTGATGTGGATCACGATGGCTCGATTGCCATTAGCGATGCATCCTTGCTGATTGACTACCTCCTGGGTAACGCAAATGGCATTTGCCTCATCTGTGCTGATGTAGATGGTGACGGCGAGGTTGCTGTGTCCGATGTCACTGCCATCATCGACATGCTGCTCCAGTGATGACTAACGACGCCGGTCGCATGACCGGATAGTCACAAATAATACTTTGCGGGGCTTCTCATTTATCGAGAAGCCCCGCAAAGTGTTTTAAAACTACAAAGAACTGCGTCTCTATATGGCGTATCAGTAGGGTTAATGGTTATTGGCAGTGGCAGCCGGGGGTGAGGGTGAAACCGCGCAGAAAGGCGTCGGTGTCCATCCTTTTCTTGCCCGACTGTTGCAACGACAGCACTTGCAGCCATCCGTCGCTGCACGCCACCTGCAGCGTCTTGCGGTCGGCCTGGATAGTGCCGGGAGCGGGTCGCTCGCCTTGGGCAAAGGGAATCGGCTCGCTGGTTTTGAACACCTTGAGTGTGGTCAGTTCGGTACCGGCTTCGTCGGCCAGCGTGGTCCATGCTGCAGGGTAGGGCGACAGGCCGCGGATGTGGTTGTACAGTGCCTCGGCAGGGCGGCTCCAGTCGATGCGGCAGGTGTCCTTGAAAATCTTGGGGGCGGGGGTGGGTTGCTGGCCTGCGGTGAGCATCTGCTCCTGCGGGATGGGCTTGACGGTGCCGTCGATGATGGCATCGACGGTCTCGAGCACCATGCCGGCACCCATTGTCATCAGACGGTCGTGGATGTCCTCCACGTTCTCCTGGCGGCCGATGGGGCACGAGCGCTGCTGGATCACGTCGCCCGTGTCAATCTCGTGCTTGAGGAAGAAGGTGGTAACGCCCGTCTCGGTGTCGCCGTTCATCACGGCCCAGTTGATGGGGGCCGCACCGCGGTAACGGGGCAGCAGCGAGGCATGCAGGTTGAAAGTGCCCAACGGCGGCATCTGCCACACGGCCTCGGGCAGCATCCTGAAGGCGATAACGATAAACAACTGGGCCCCAAAGGCACGCAGTTCCTCGATAAACGCCTCGTCTTTGAGGCTAACAGGCTGCAATACGGGCAGGCCGTGTTCCACTGCATAGCGCTTTACGTCGCTCTGTTGCAACTGGCGCCCACGTCCCGCAGGCTTGTCGGGCATTGTGACCACGGCAACGACATTGTAGCCGCCGTCAACCAATCGGCTCAGGCTCTCAACGGCAAAATCCGGAGTCCCGAAAAATATGATTTTCAGTTCTTCTTTAGTCATGATTGCTTAATAAACTCCTAACTTCTAACTCCTAACTCCTAACTAAAAAGAGACGCACAGCGCTCCGCCCAGTACCCACTGGTTCAGGTGCTTGCTTGCGCTGGATTTGAAATACTGCACGGGATCCCAGTTGTATTCAGCAATGAAAGAATCACGCAGTTCTGGACTGAAACTTTCCAGGTATATGAACGGGGCATAGGTGGCTGTATAGGTTTTGTGGGTATAATCATAGTCACAGAAGACCCTCCACGAGAATGAGTTCTTGTAAGCGTAGGTGAGTGAAAGGCCGGTGCCGAATTTCATCGAATTGGAAGCATCGACATTAATGTAGTCCCAGTCACTGTAGGCCGTCTGTTCTTCGTCTACAGTGAAATTGCCATTTCCATCATAGTGAAGCAGGTCTCCAAGGAATTTGGCATTCACTTCAATGTCGTCCATGATGCTGCGGCCAATGAGTAACTTGGAGCCGATGGCAAAACGGCTGGAGAGTGGCAGGCTGAAGTAAATGCCGGCATCGGCCGCGAATTCGGTAATATGGTCACTTTCAATCTCGAGGTCGAAGTATTTGATGGAGCCCATGTAATAGGGATCATTGGCAATATCGTTCATACTCTCTCTCTCGATATTGGCAAATTGTGACCAGCCATTGATGGGCGTGCTCTTGACGCGAAGACGTCCGCCGATACCGATGTAGGGATTGAAGAACCAGGCTCCCTCGACGCCCACAGCTGTCGCGGAGCGGAATTGGAGTTTGAGTGACTGTGTATCGGGACCGTAATCAGTGTCGTCATCAGGAATCTGTATACCGTAGGAGAATCCAGGCAGCGTCAAGTTCTTGTTTCCCAGTCCGATACCCATCGAGATAGAGAAGAATGATGGGTTCTTCTTCAGGTCGGGGTAGTAGGCGAGGTCATTCATCAGCAAGCCTTTCTGCTTGAACAGCAGGTCGCAGATGCCGTAGGCCAACTCGGTGGAAAGAATACCGATGCCAGCACCCGAGAGCACGTCGCTGATCCAGTGCCTGTTGTTCAACACGCGCATCACTCCAGTGGCGGTGGCCACGGTGTAGCCCGCGATGGAGTACCAGGGCGAGCGCGTCAGGCCGTATTCCTTGTGGAGGATCGTTGCACCGACAAAGGCCGTTGCGGTGTGCCCCGAGGGCCAAGAGTTGCGCGTCGAGCCATCGGGACGCATTTCGCTGGCGGTGTATTTGATGCCGTTGACAAAGGCGGCCATAACGCCGTAGGAAGCGAGTGACGAGGCAAACAGTCGTGGCCATGACGAGCGACCTTCGACACCAGCTATTTTCAGGCCTGCCGTCAACGCAATGCCCGAGAACTGGGTGTAATTGTCGATTTCGCTATGGAAGTTATACTTGATCAGTCGTATCTTGGTGTTCGGGTTGTTGTAGTTCTGGCGGAAGGCCTCTTTCTCGCCTTTGGCTATGATGCCGGCCACGAACACAGGAATGCCCACCCACGTCTGGTCGTCCATGAACTTGTAGGGCTTGGCTGCAGGGTTGGTGGTGTTCTTCAGGAACGTGAAGTCCATCCCGTGATGCGGTTGATAAACAGTCGTTTTCGGCTCGATAAACAGCTGGGGGGCATTTGCCGTGTCGATGGCAGCCTCGGGTTGCACCGACACTGCCGCGGTGTCGGCGAGGTTGATAGCGTCAAGGCTCGTCTCGTGGGTGGCAGTGGCTACCGAGTCATTTTGTCCTGGGCCATTGATTTCGGCAATTTCTGCCGCACGGGCGGTGACTGGCAGCAGTGCGATGGCCATCAGGAAAAAAATATGTACTTTCTTCATCATAGGTAGTGATTGTTGTTGATGTTGTTAATCATACGTATAGTGTTTCAGCACCTGGCGGTAACTGTTGAAAATCTTGCTCTTGGATACAAAGCCCACATACTTGCCCTCCTCGTCAACGACGGGCAGGTTCCAGGCTCCGGTGTCGTCAAAGGTCTTCATCACCCTTTCCATGGGGGTGCCGACGACAACCTTGGCGGGTGGAACGGCCATGAAGCGGTGCACCTGGATGCGGCGATACAGGTCGGGGCGGAACATGATGTTGCGGATGTCGTCGAGCAGCACGATGCCCAGCAGCTTGCCGTCATCATCGGTGACGGGGAACAGGTTGCGGCGGCTTTGCGCGATGATGTCAACCATGTCCTTGAGACTCATGTCGGGGTGGACGACCGAGAAATCTTTCTCGATGACACTGTCCATCTTGAGCAGGGTGAGCACCGAGCGGTCCTTCTGATGCGTCAGCAGTTCACCGCGCTTGGCCAGGCGTCGCGAGTAGATGCCGTAGGGCGTGAAGATGCGGCAAATGGCGTAACTGCTGGCCGACACGATGAGCAGTGGCAGGAACAGTTCATAGCCACCGGTCATCTCGGCGGTAAGGAAGATCGCCATCAACGGGGCGTGCATCACACCCGCCATCACACCCGCCATGCCCATCAGGGCGAAGTTCTTGATGCTCAGCGGGCTTTCGGGGTCGATGATGCCCAGGTGATTGAACAGGTAGGCGAAAAACACGCCTGCCATGCAGCCCACAAACAGCGAGGGCGCAAACGTTCCGCCCACGCCACCGCCACCGTTGGTAGCAGCAGTGGCAAACACCTTGAAGGCTCCCAGTGCAAACAGGAACAATAGCACGGCCACTACATTGTCGCGGTAGCCGTAGAACAGGCTGTTGTTGAAGATGAGCGTCACTTCTCCGTTGATGAGGCGGCCGATGCCGTCAAAACCTTCACCGTAGAGCGGAGGCATCAGGAAGATGAGGATGCTCAGCGTGATACCACCCACGACAAAGCGTATCCAGCGGTTGCGCAGGCGCTTGAATCGGGCCTCAATCCTGTCGATGAGCGTGATGAAATACAGCGACACGAAGCCGCAGAACACGCCCAGCAACACCACGAACGGGATGCGGTAGGCATAGAACGGCTCGCTCTGGGAGAAGAAGAACTCCACGTTATAGCCCGTGAAGATGTAGGCCACCGTTGCACCGGCCACCGACGCTGTGATCAGCGGGATGGCAGCACCCGCCGTGAGGTCGAGCATGAGCACCTCGATGGTGAACAGCATGCCGGCAATCGGGGCTTTGAAGATGCCGGCGATACCCGCTGCGGCACCACAGGCCACGAGCATGGCCAGTTTCTGCGGCGACAGGCGGAAGGCCTGCCCCAGGTTGCTGCCGATGGCGGCACCCGTGAACACGATAGGACCCTCGGCACCGACCGAACCACCGAACCCGATGGTCAACGACGAGGCAATGAGCGAGGAGTACATGTTGTGGATCTTGAGGCGGCTCTTCTTCAGCGCCAGGGCATACAGCACGCGGGTGACACCATGCGAGATGGGCTCGCGCGCGACGTAATATACATACAGGCTTGCCAGGGCGATACCGATGGCGGGGAACACCAGGTAGAGCAGGTTGCCCTGGTCGATGTGGAAACGGCTGGTGAGAAATCCCGCAATCAGGCCGATGAGCGTCTTGAGCAGGACTGCTGCAAGGCCCGACGCAATGCCCACGATGAGGGCGAGCACCACGACAAAGGTCTTGTCGGGCACATATTTCTCACGCCAGACGATCAGGCGTTTCCACCAGTTGGCAGTGCCTTCAGCGGCACCGCCATCATGGGCATGAATTGTATGTCTGGCTGAGTCTTGAGCCATCACATTCCACGTCCTGCAAAGACGATTTTAATCGTGTAGATGAGTATCTTGATGTCGTTGAGCAACGACATGTTATTCAGGTACATCAGGTCATACTTCACGCGCTCGACCATCTCGTCGACGTCCTTGGCATAACCGTATTTTACCATTCCCATCGAGGTGATGCCCGGACGCACCTGCCGCAGCAGCGAGTAGGCGGGTACCAGCGGCGTGATTTGGTCGATGTAGTACTGGCGCTCGGGACGCGGGCCGACAATCGACATCTCCCCCTTGAGCACGTTCCAGAACTGCGGCAACTCATCGATGCGGTACTTGCGCATGAAGCGGCCGAACGGGGTGATGCGCGGGTCATTGTCCGTCGTCAACTGGGGCTTGCCGGTCGACTCGGCATTCTGGACCATCGAGCGGAACTTGATGATATGGAACGGCTTGTTGTGCAGGCCGATGCGTTCCTGCTTGTAGAAGATGGGACCGGGGCTCGTCAGCTTGATGATGAGGGCCACAATGATGTAGAGCGGCGTGAGCAGGATCAGGGCGATGATCGACACGAGCACGTCTATCGCCCGCTTGATGTTCTTGCCGCTGTCGCTCATGCTGCTGCGCGAGATGTTGACCAGCGGCTCGCCGTAGATGTCCGAGATGGTCACCGGCGTCTGCATCTTGTTGAAGTATTCGGGCGAGATCATGATGGGCAGGCCCAGGTCAAACAGCTTGTTGATGGCGCTCATGGTCTGCACGGTGTCGTCGCGCGACGGCACCACGATCAGTTCCCAGATGCCCTCACGGGCACACACCTCCTTGAGCTCGTCGAGGTCATAGCAGGGCAGGGGATTGCCCTTGACGGGATTCTCGCCGGGGATGTTGACAAAACCCTTGATGTCATGGCCTGAGGAACGGCGACGGCTGTTGAGCTTGTTGGCAAAGGACAGTGCCGCCGAGCCGCTGCCGATGATGAGCGTGGGGAACGTCCACTTGCGCGTCTTGATCTGGTTGATGGCCGAATGGGTGATGATGAACCTGACAAGGTACACCAGGCCGAACAGCAGCGCCCACAGGATGAGAATCATCTCATAGTCACTGCCGCGCACGCCCACCACGTCGTTGATGAGCGCCAGGAAGAAGATGAGCAGCGTGTTGATGGTGGCACTGGCTGCTGTGGTGAGCAGTTCCTGCACCCTCGACTTGCGGTACACATTGTTGTAATAGCCGCTGAAGATATAGGTCACCATCATCATCAGCGGGAAGAAGATCTGCCCGGCTATCACCATGTCGCTCTTGAGGTAACTCTCCAGATAGGGCCACCCGACGACGGTGCCCATCTGGTAGCGCACGATGTTGTAGATGAACCAGGCCACATTGGACATCAAGAAGTCGCCCACGACATACTTGATGCGCTGTCGGTGAGCCTTGTTGTTGATATCTAGCCTGATCTTCATGTCTCTTCTCGGGTTTAGCGGATAATCTTGAATGTGCCGTCGCGGCTCAGCAGGATGATGTTCGACGGCTGGTGCGGTGTGTTGTCACCGCGGCGGTATTCAACGGCATAGTCCACTCCATCGACGATGGCAGGGGCAATGTCGGCAAAGGTCTTGGCCGTCGGCTGGCCGCTCACGTTGGCCGATGTGGACACGATGGGCTTGCCATAGCGTTCGCACAGGCGGTGGCAGAACTCATCGTTGGGAATCCTGATGCCCACGCTGTCCTCGGCGCCCAGCACATTGGGAGCCAGGTTGTAGGCGCCCTCATAGATGATGGTCAACGGCTTGACGGCCACATCAATGAGCTCGCGGGCGATGGCGGGCACGTCCACCACATAGTGGTCCAGATGGTCGGCACTGTCGATGAGCACGATGAGCGACTTGCTGTCGTCGCGCTGCTTGAGCTGGTACACACGCTTGACGGCCTCCTCGTTGGTGGCGTCACAGCCGATTCCCCACACCGTGTCGGTGGGGTAGAGAATCAGTCCACCGGCGCTCAAGGTCTTGAGGCATTGGACGATATCGGCTTCTTGTTGAGCCCTGTTTTTCTGTATTTCTTCCTTTTTTGAACTCATTTCTGTCGGTTTGTAATCTGCAAAGATAATGGAAAGTTGTTTTCCTTGCAATACCGAATATTGTTTTTTGTTGTCTAACCTATCAAAAAGAGCCTCCACCACGGCGGGTCAGAGGCTCTTTTAGGCAGGAAACACCCCAATGCTTATTGCGTAAGCAACAGGTCAATAAGGTCGGTTACATCCTTAATGCTTACCGAGCCGTCTCCGTCCAGGTCAGCATTGGGATTGTAGGGTGTATCAATCTGGCTTACAAGCAACAGGTCAATTAAGTCAGTCACATCATTGATGGTTACTGAGCCATCACCGTTTACATCTCCTGGCAGGGTGGTAGCACTACCGCTGTTGATGTAGCACTTGGTGAAGCCGCGCAACTGCCACCCCTGGTAGTAGCTGATGAAGATTGTGTCGGCAACTTCTACGGCAGGCGCTTTATAAGTCAGCACCCTGTCGTTCGCCGTGACTGTTCCCGCTTGTGCATAGACACAACCTAGGCTATAGCCCACAGGCAGTCCAGTAGATATAGTTACTGTGCTGCCGCCACTCACTGTGCGCCGCATGGGTGGCAGCACCCAGGTCGTGTCGCCAGCCGTATTGTTGTAAAGCCGTGCCACGGTCGGTTCTGTCAAGACGTCGTTGATGACGACCTTGCGCGTCTCACCGTCGAGTTGCGCTACCTTGCGCGTCTTGCCGCATTGCAGATAGGGAGTCTCGTTCATGTTGGTGTAGCCGCGGTAGGTCAGGACGCTCCTTCCCTCGCGGTTGAGCTCAGCATAGAACATACAGATGTCAAAGTAGGGTGCATCTTTCTCCAGCTGCAGGCCCATACCGATGATATTGAACCAGCAAACCGTCGGCGTGAAGAAGAAGCTGAAGTCCTCGATGTAGTTACTGGTCACGTCAATTTCCATGGAATCGACTTGAGCCGTTGCCAAGATGTTGACGTTTTCCAGCACGTTATAGCTCACATCTACATGGCGCAGCGAGTCGAGCGACAATAATGGTGACACATCCCACAACTCATTGTAGCTCAAGTCCAAATCCTTGACAGCCGTCAGATAAATGACATCACGAATGTCCCTGATACCCCAACCTGACAGGTCAATGCTGGTGATAGTGTCCGTTTGGCTCTGGAGCACATCTTCGTTAGCTTCAAGCCCCAGATGCAGTCGGACACCCAGTTCAAACTCCGGTGAGAAGAAAGTCACTTTCTGAGCCTGCACTGTCATTACCATGACGGCCAGGCATGATATAATCATTGATAATCTTTTCATTGTCTTCCTGAGTTATTACCTAAATAAATATCATCAGACATATTGTCTTCGCCCGTCGTTGAGGTCAGCGTGACGGTGTAAACAATAGGCGGTTCGCTCATGAAATCCTCATCGTTAGTGATAGTCACACCATCTGTATTGATGTCAATTCCATCATCACTCCTCAATAACGGGATGTGAGTGATGCGGCCATTCTTCCAATGGATTTCCATATATAAAGCATGGGCAACATCATAGAGATACAATGTCTGTCCGGTGTAACCGACCTGATCGGTCTGTACTGTCTCTAACATCATGCAGTCTTTGTAATAGACGGGCTTGAAAGAGAACACCGATGGATTGGCAGTCGGTGAGCGCAACACACTGACGGTGATGCTTTCGATCTGCTCGTTGTTGGATTTCTTGGTGAAATCAATCGGTTTTCCTTTTTTCTTGTTATTCACAATCAGCTTGAAATCAACCGCAGTGTTGGTACGGGTGTCAGAACTGTTAGTATTCACTCTGTTGGCAACAAGGCGGTTCGAGATATACTTGCTGTTCTGGAATTCTGAGATTTCGATGGCGGCATTGATTAGTGATTGACCCACCACCATCAGAGCTTTCATGTCTCCGCTCACATTAGCCGGTCCCGATGCCAATGCGCCATACAACAGGCTCATGCAGGTCATGCATTGGTCAAACGAGGACTTCTTGCTCACTTTCACTCCTTCGATGATGAATTCAATAATTGGTCGGGCATCATTGACTTCATCCCCAACACAGTTGGCGAGCGCTGTCCAGAATTTCTTGACAATGCGTTTCTTCACTTCTTTACGCACCCTCTCAAAGACTGTTTTTGCGGCATCGGCGACAAGTTTCAGGTTGGCGTCATTAATGGCCTGCATGCCATTCTTGCCGTCTAACAGGTTGCCAATGGCTTGAGCGGCAGCCTCAGGACTGGATGTTCCTGTTGCGTTCATCACTTCCTGGGCAAACTCGTCCATGTTGCCCAACAGTCCTTCGGCGCCCGGCGTCACACTGGCGGCTCCCAGCATCAGGTAGGCAAAGGTCTCCTTGGCCTTGTCGTTCCACTTGGTGAACTGCACTTGGGGAATGGGCGGTGAAACGACGGTCCGGACTACCGGGTTGGTGCTCACCTCGCTATGACTGTTAGCGGCTATGGGCTTGGTGATGTTACCCTGATGGGTGCCGTCATACTTGCCGATGGACTCAAAGTAGAAGTAGTAGTCGGTGCTCTTATCTACGACCAGGCTTTGCATGTCGAGTTCCACATATTTAGCATCACCGCCACTGATCGAGAAATCATTGGCGAAGCCTACATGCGTGTTGGGTGTATTGAGGTTTAGATCGGCAGTATACTGCCACACATCTTCGGCCTTATTCTTGTCGAGAGCCTTGACGCGTATCATGCCCCTCCACGGCCTGTCTTGATAGCGGTTCTTGAGGTGCAGTCTCAAGTGCAGTCCATTCTGCTCGCTGGTCATGTCCATGCGATCGATTTCCAGGTCGTTGGCCAGGTTGTCGGGCTGGAATTCCTCCTTATAAGTACCGGTAATGACCACGTTATTGTTGCCGGCTTGCACGGTCAGGGGGTCAGACTCATAAACATGAGTAAGGTCGCCCAGCACCGTCATGGTCAGTTGTTTGCCCTTCTCCACATGGGTGCGGCTAAATACGGTGCCCTGAACCGGCACGGTCTGGCCGTCAGAGAACTTCACCGACAGCCAGCTGGTGGGCATGTTCTTGTCACATACGATTTTGCCCGTGATGTTGCCGTATTGTTCGGCGGCCTCCTCCTCGGTCTGCGCTTGGGCGATGGTAACCGTCACCTCGTTGGATGTCACGTTCTTTTCGGTGCCCGTCCAGTCGCGATACCTGGCAATGACATGGTACCTGTAGGTGCCGGCAGGTGGATTGTCGGTGAAGGTGTAGGGCTCGGGATAGAGACTGTTTTTCACGTTAAATCCGTTACGCAAGACGCCGTTGGCATCAACGCAGCGTATGCCATAGGCGATGTCGTTGGGCACGCTGTTGAACTGCAACTTCACCAAGCCACTCTGCTGCTGGGCCGTCAATGTCAAGGTTGGAGCCTCGGGAATCACGACCTTGAAGGCTTGCTCGGTCGAGACGCCTGCATGGAGCGAGTTCCAGAATTTGAGCTTCACGGTGTGGTTGCCCGCACTCAAGTTGGTAGCGTCAAGCACATGCGGTTGCGTGATCTCATATCTGGGATTTTGTACCTGGTAGTGGGTCGGCGCTTGATTGTCCACAGCAACGCTGTAGTCGGTGACTTTGGCGGTGGTGGGATGGCTGTATTCCTCGTTATAGGGGCCGTAGTCCAGCTTCACGATCACGGGTACCATGGTCACGGCGCTCGATGCCAAGCCGTTCTGGCTGCGGGCACGCAGGTAGAGTCGGTGCTGGCCGGGTGACAAGCCACTCAGATTCAAGCTGTTCATGAAGATGTAACCCTTATCGATGGCCTCTCCGCTCAAAGCGTGCACGTTAGTGCGCTCGTCAAACCAGTACTCCAGCTTGGACGCCACGCCCGATGTGAGTTTGATAAAACCTTCTGAGGTGACGGCACTCGCTGTCCTGCCGCTGGAGCTGCGGGCACGCATGTGAAGCTTGTGATAGCCTGGGGCCACATTGCTCAGGTCCAGGTCGCTGGTGAAGATATAGCCGCCTTCAATGGTCTGGGCACTAAGGGTGCGTACCCCGGTGTAGTCATTATCTACCCAGTATTCGAGTGTGGACACCTTGCCGGCGGCAATCTTTAGCACGCCCGATGAGCACACGCTGCTCACGCCTTGTCCAGCAACAGTCACACGCATCTTGAGCATGTGGTAGCCGGGCGGATAAAGCGTGTTGTTGCGTAGGTCGAGTGTCAACTGCTGTTCTTCGGGACCATCGCTGATGCTGATGCTCTCCCGCTGGTCAAAGTTGTCGTCAAACCAGTATTCAAGCGCTGTGCTCTCGGCGGTCATGCGCTTCAAGAACAGCGAACTGCTGATGGCCGAGTAGTGCCCGTCGGACTGTCGGACGCGGAAGCTGAACTTGTGTACACCCAGCGGCATGAAGTAGGTGTCGATGCTGAGCCTCAGCACCTTGTACGAGCCGCTGAGTGAACTGGACTGGCGATTGGCAAAATCGTCGTCAAACCAGTACTCATATCTGGTCAGCGTCTGCGCTAGCGTCATGACAGGGAACAGGGCAAGCAGGCACGCCAGCAGGCCTTGTATGATAATCCTTCTCATGATTGTTCTCTCGTTAAGGGATTATTCTCCTGCCTTGACGACTACTGTGATGTTCAGGTGACCTGATGCGTCGGTCTGCTCGTCAACAGTCTTCGACACGATATAGGGTACTGGCGCCGTCTGGTGGTCGTTAAAGCCCGTGCCGCCATAGATGCCGCAGGCACTGTACTCCTGATAGGCATTGGTGAAATGGAAGTCAGTGACAGGATTGATGGCAGCACCATTGAAATTGACAAAAATGTCATTCCAGTCGCCACTGATGTTGACGGGGTCGTCACCCCAGTCTGCCCCATTCAGCATGTTGTGGGTAATCACGTTGTTGGCGCCAGTGTCCATTCGTTCCCTGCTCACGAAAATATTATTAGTGATTTGGCAGTTGTCACAAAGAGCAACAGTGCCAGAAGCATAATAAAGACCATTAAAGGGATATTCACCCCATAAATGCCATGTGAAAATATTATGGTCGATGATGCCTCCATCTAGGTCAACGATCCATGGGCAGATGTTGTGGGTAAAAGTGGCAGGTGCTCCCAGGAAACCAGCACCACCACGGATATAGTTCTGGTCGATGGTGAGACCCTTGCACGCTCCGTTTCTCGCATCCACAGCATTCACATTACAGTATCTTACCAGAATATCGTTGATTTGCGAGCCATCATGAGCAATGGCAACACTTCCATTAAGATAACAGCCCAATAAGGCACTGCGGTCACTGCCCTCGTTAAAGAAGAGGTTACCGGCGATGATGGTAGCGCCGTCCACGTTGTCGTTGTTGTAACGGTGACCGATGCCGATGATGGTTAAGCGTTTGGTAATCTTCACATCGTCACTGATGGGAAAACCGCCGCCAGGCAGGTATATCACACTGCCAGGATCCGCACCATTGATGGCATCTCCTAAATTCTCATACAAGGTGGTGGAACCACCCTCAGAAACGACGGAAATCTGTTGGGCGGTGGCAACACCCACTGCCGCAAAGACTGCTACAGCAGCCAGAATCAATCTAATTTTCATAGTTTTTAAGTTTTATGTATGGTTAATAAAAAAATGAATTGCGTTATTCACAAATGATAAGGTTCTTCATAAGGTTGCTGAACATTGCGCCCAAAAACAGCGATAACGTCGAGCGATTTCCATGTTTTAAGGCATCCCTAATCAAACTGCAAATGTAACTCATTTTTTCCAAAAAACAAAAAATTTTTAGGATTATATGAGGGCAACCGCACCAAAATCGAGTGCGTGCGGCAAGTCATGCTATGTGTCAAGACGCCCAAAGGGCGGCCCATTGAATAACCCCCAGTAAATCAAGCGGCCGAGCGTGAGCGAGGGCACATGATTCACTGGGGGTATAGAAATCATCTCCTCAGGTCGCTGGAGGCGACACCTTGCCTGTAATCGACATTGGGGTCGCCTCCAGCGACATGGATTGTTGCATGATTGTCCCCTGGTGACGCAATCCACTTCGCTATCGCTCAGCGAATTGCCTTACCAGGGGTTACTCAGAGGTCACCCTCCGGGTGCTTAGCAACACATTTTGGTGCAGTTGCCACGGGGGTATATCCGTATGCGTCACTCGACAACATCGCTCTAGAAAAAGCGCGAAGCCGCTAAGAAATCAACTCTTAGCGGCTTCGTGTCTTAGCTTGAGGCCTAGCGGAGCACGGATGCCAATTGGATGAATTCGTCTAATTCGCAGGCAGGATAAAGAAGGCTGATGCAAAAAATATTTTGTCTTTTTTGTCTTTCTTGTCTTCTGCCCCAAATGCTTCGCGGCTTAGCGTGAGGGAATTCAGGGGGGGCTTACTTGGCCTGCTGCTTGGCCCAACTGTCCTTCAAGCCGATGGTGCGGTTAAAGACGAGGTGGCCTTCGGTAGTGTCCTGATCGACGGTGAAGTAGCCGATGCGCTGGAACTGGAACGTGTCGCCCACCTTGGCAGTCTCGGCCAGGAAGGGCTCGATCTTGGCGTTGGTAAGTACGCGCAGCGAGTCGGGGTTGAGCAACTCACGGAAGTCGTGCTCGGTGTCGGCGCTGGGATTCTCCACGGCAAACAGGCGGTCGTAGAGCCTTACCTCGGCGTCCACGCAGTGGCGGGCGCTCACCCAGTGCAGCGTGCCCTTGACCTTGCGCTGACTGCCGGCGCTGCCGCTCAGCGTGTCGGGATCATAGGTGCACTGGATCTCGACGACGTTGCCGTCGGCGTCCTTGGTGCAGCCGGTGCACATGATGATGTAGGCACCCTTGAGGCGCACTTCCTTGCCCGGCGTGAGGCGGAAGAACTTCTTGGGAGGCTCTTCCATGAAGTCGTCACGCTCGATGTACAGCTCGCGCGAGAAGGGCATCTGGTGCTTGCCGGCATTCTCCTGCTCGGGGTTGTTGTCCATCTCCATCATCTCCACCTTGTCCTCGGGGTAGTTGGTGATGACAACCTTGACGGGGTTCAGTACGGCGCTCACGCGGTTGGCGTGGTGGTTGAGCTCCTCGCGGATGTTGTGCTCCAGCAGGCCGATGTCGTTCAGCGCCTCATACTTGGTGTAGCCGATGTCCTCGATGAAGTTCTTAATCGACTGTGCGGTGTAGCCGCGGCGGCGCAGGCCGCACAGCGTCGGCATGCGGGGATCGTCCCAACCGGCCACGAGGCCTTCCTTGACGAGCTGCAGCAGTTTGCGCTTGCTCATCACGGTGTAGGTGAGGTTCAGGCGGTTGAACTCGATCTGGCGCGGGCAGTACTCGCTGGCGCTCTCGCCGGCCAACTCGTGCACGAAGTAGTCGTACAACTCGTGGTGAGGCACGAACTCCAGGGTGCAGATCGAGTGCGTCACGCCCTCGAAGTAGTCGCTCTGGCCGTGTGCGAAGTCGTACATCGGGTACACGTTCCACTTGTTGCCCGTGCGCCAGTGCGGCGTCTTGATGATGCGATAGATGATCGGGTCGCGGAAGTGCATGTTGCTCGACGCCATGTCAATCTTGGCGCGCAGCACGCGGCTGCCCTCGTCAAACTCGCCCGCGTTCATCCGCTCAAACAGGTCCAGGTTCTCCTCCACCGTGCGGTCGCGGTAGGGGCTGTTGGTGCCCGGCGTGGTGGGCGTGCCCTTCTGCTGGGCAATCTGCTCGGCCGTCTGGTCATCGACATAGGCCTTGCCCTCCTTGATCAGCCGGATGGCGAACTCATACAGTTTGGGGAAATAGTCGCTGGCATAGTACAGGCGGTCTTCCCAGTCATAGCCCAGCCAGTGGATGTCGCGCATGATGGCCTCGACGTACTCGGTGTCCTCCTTCTGGGGGTTGGTGTCGTCAAAGCGCAGGTTGCACGTGCCACCAAACTTCTCGGCAACGCCAAAGTCCATGCAGATGGCCTTGGCATGACCGATGTGCAGGTAACCGTTGGGCTCAGGCGGGAAACGCGTGTTCAAGCGTCCTCCGTTCTTGCCTGCTGCCAGGTCGTCGGCTACAATCTGCTGCACAAAATTCAAGGGCTTCTTCTCCTCGCCCACAGCATTGATGTTTTCAATATTTTCCGCCATAATCTAGTAACGTATCTCGTTAAAAAATCAGTTTTTGGTTAATCAAACTGCAAAAGTACAAAAAATCCTCCAATCTGCTACCTGTTTGCTCGATTTTCGTCAGTTTTTGGAAAAAAGGAACCCGCCTGGCCCAGTCACGGGTGAGGCGGGTTCACGTTGATTGATAGGAAAAATTAGTCTATTTGGAAATCTTTATATTGATGGTTATGTGGTGTTTTTAGATTTTTTCCAAATGATCAAAGTTCTTGTCCCCTGTTAGAAGGTGAACTGTACACGGGCCTGGGCCACGTGGATGTTCTTGTCGTAGGGGAGGAACGGCTTGTCGAGCTTGTTGAAGGTGTAGTCAAACATGCACAGCACGTAACGGTTGAACGCATAGTTCAGACCCAGGGTGATGCTGTGGATGTCGCCACCGCCGACGCTGGTAGCGCCAGTGCCGGGCCAATCCTCCATGTAACCGTTGGCATAGTAGTGGCCACGACCAGCGTTGAAGTACTCACCGTCGGTGAGGTTGTTCAGGCCGGTGTAGTTGTAGCGGGCCACGATCTCCAGCGACTTGCCGTCCATGCCGCCGAGCAGACCTTCTTGGGTGTTGTACTTGTAGCCATTGCCCAGGAGCTGGACGCCACACTCAACGTAGCCGCCAAAGAAGTTGTTGGTCTTCAGCTTGTTGGCGTTCTCCCACCACTCGATGTCGCCCCAGCCGTCGATGTTGTTCTGGGCATCGATGTAGAGCGAGTAGCTGTCGCGCTTCTTGGTCACGTTCTTGTAGAAGAACTCGCCGCGGGCAAAGAACTTGTTGTTGCGATACAGGGCCTCGGCACCCAGATTGAGCACGTTGTTGGCCCAATCGAGGTCGGCGCTGACGAACTGATCGTCCTCATCGACGAGCGTCTCGAGCGACTGTCCCAGGTGGAGGCTCTTCTTGAGCACGTTGTTATACACTTCGCCACCGCCCAGGTGTGCCCAGCGTGCGCTCACGCCCACGTGCAGGGTCTGGTAGTCGTCGTTGATGGGACGGAACAGGTAGCGGCCAGCAACGGTGATGCCGTTGAAACCAGCGTCGATCTTGTTGTACTGGTTCTCTGTGAACACACCCTGATAGGCCATGAAGTGGTTGCTGTTGAACTTGTAGGTGATACCCAGCTCGCGGCCCTCGCCCAGTGCATAGGACGAACCGGGACGGCTGATGAAGTGGTAGCTACCCAGCGACGTGTTGCGGGCCATCGAGCCGGCGGGGTCATTGTAGTAACCCACCTTCACGGCATGGGTGTTCTCGTTGTTGTCCTGACGGCTGTACTGCAGGAAGATGTTCTTCTGCGAGAACTTGCCGCCGCCGAAACCGAAGTCGGCATAGAAATACCAGTCCTTGTAGGTCATCGAGGTGCGGATGCGGGCATCGGTGATCGAGGCACCGCTCTGCAGCGGGGTGAAGTCGCTGTGGTAGTAAGCGGCATCGGCCATCATGCGGGCACCGACGGTGAACTTCACTTCCTTCTTGGCGTTCTCGAGCTCCAGGGTGGGATCAGTGTCAAAGTCCTGGGCAACTGCTGTCAAAGCGAAGATGGCTAAAACAGGCATCAAAATATATTTTTTCATATTAAATTGTGTCGATTTAATGTTGTTAATGTATATGTTCATTACACCTGTAGCAGATTAGTAGCCCAGACGCTCGAGGGTAGCAACGGCATCGGGAACGATGACATTGGCCTGTGAGTTGTCATACTTCTGACCGGCATGGAAGGGATTGGGCAGCTGGGAATTGCCGCGGAATCCGTTCTCGATCATGTAGCGCAGCGACATCTCGGTGCGGTTGGTGAAGCAGCCGTCCATGTACACGGGTACACTGCTGGGGTAGCCGGCGGCGCAGTAGGGCGTAGAGGGAATATCAAGACGCAGCAGGTCGTCGAACTCGGTGTCCCAACCGTAGTTGTAGTAGCCCATGTACTTGGTCATCTGGGCCCACGAGTCGAAGCTGTAGGGGTGGTTGATCATACCGCTCTTGCGGATCATGTAGGCCTGCCAGGGAGCGTTCATCTCAGGATAGTTGTTGGGAGCTCCGCTGATGGCCGGACCGATGATGTGAGCGCCATTGTCCTGTGCCCACTTGATAAAGGCGGCATAGCCGGTGGGGGTGTCATAGGCGATGTCGGTAGCATAGGCCGGCTCGCTGATCCACAGCAGGTAGCACATGGGGATGCGGCCCTTGAAGACGTCGTTGGCACGGCGCAGTGCATCAAACGAGAAGGTCTGCAGGATGACGCGGCCACGGGTATTGCCCACGTTGACCTTGCCGTTCTTGTAGAAGGGCTGCTCACCGGGATCGTTGGTGATGATGTTCCAGCCCTGCTCAGCCAGCACGTCATACACGCGCTGCTCCATGTTGCCGGGGTTCAGCCAGCTCTCCTTGAACTCGACATAGATGCCGGGGCGGTTGCCGGTGTCCTCGGGGTCAGCCTCGTAGGCGTTGGCAAAGTCGTACTCGATGAAGTCCATGTACTTGGCGTTGTACTGACCTTTGGCCTTGATGGCATCATAGATCTGCTGCAGCGTCATGCCCTTGTACTCGTCCTTGATCTTGTAGGACAGCACGCGGCGGCCGTTGGCGTCACGCACGAGGCGCTTGCCCTGTGCATAGGCGATCTGGTCCTGGATGGCGCTGATGTAGAGACCGTTGCTATAGACGATCTTGCCGTTCTCGAAGCGGCCGTTCTCGGTGGCCTTGAAGGTGGGACGAGCCTGCTCGAGCGAGCTCTCGTTGAACCAACTGCCGGCATCGAGCATGAGCAGCTCGGCATAGTAGTAGGACAGGGTGTAGAACGGGCGGAAGGCAGCGATGTCGCGGCCGTACTGTGCTTCGGCGTCAGCACGCGAGAAGCCCAGGCTCATATAGAAGTCAACACGGCTGGCGGGAACGGTCTCGCTGAAGACGTTCTCGATGTTAGTGGTGCGCTTCAGGTTCTCATCGTGGTTGGCGAGCACGATACCGTCCTTGGTGC
>JAEEGI010009521.1_pt1 | contig 21257 bp, 9 predicted proteins | sample 8958751 | NCBI WGS metagenome assembly JAEEGI01 (sample SAMN16246545, study PRJNA631951) | gut metagenome | biome: gut microbiome; feature: rumen; material: KS-attached | host: Bos | place: Iran: Karaj | collected 2018-10 | reverse complement strand
CTTTGTCGTCACCTGTCTTGGAGGCGGATGTGGCACGGGCGCGGCTCCCGTAATCGCCCGTGAGTCAAAAAAGATGGGCATCACGACCATTGCCCTCGCAACCTTGCCTTTCGAATTGGAAGGCGAATGCAGATTCTTGCAAGCCTCGGAAGGAATTCAAAATTTGGCAAGAAGCACAGATGCCCTCTTTCTTCTCAACAACCAGTACATCAAAGAACAATACTGCGACTTGCCCATAAACCAAGCCTTCGCAAAGGCCGATGGCCTGTTGGCTGAAGTAGCCCAAAGCCTAATCCGTGCCATGACGGAGCCACAACAAGCAACAAAGAAAACCTCAAGAATAAAAGAGTTTTTCAAAAGATTGAAATGCAGATAAAAGCGATGGTAACTAAATCATTCAACACTGCCACCATCGCCCGCTTGCTCAGTCACGAGGATGAGCACGGCATGGGGCGCATCTTCATGTATGCTTTCCTCAATGAAGTGATACGGCAAAAACGACCATTTCCGTTCGATTGCGAATCCGCCCAAGTAAGCTCCAACTTGATGATTGTTGACAACCAAGGAAGAAGCATCACCGTTAAGCATAAGCGCAATCGGCTTAGTTTAACCCTCAACGACCAACGAAGTGAAACTTCTGCACTCATCGAATACAAAGGTGAAGCCTATCGCCAAGTCTTTCATGATTGGCTTACAGCCTGCATCCGATACACTTCGTTGCAACCGGAGCTTCGTAAAGAGCTAACAAGATATGTCCAATCCATTCAAAGAAGAATTTGGTTTACAAAAGTTTTGCCTGTGCATTAATTTGGCACAATCTTTTTGTTATCTTTGCAGCATAAAACCACCCGCTATGGAAAACCAAATTGTCATATACCAAACCGACAACGGCCAGACCGCCATTGATGTCAGGCTGGAGAATGATACCGTTTGGCTTTCAACTAGTCAGATGGCTGTATTATTTCAAAGAGAAGAGTCAAATTTAAGGCGGCACATAATCAATGTGTTTAAGGAAGGAGAATTGAATCGCGAGAATAACGTGCATTTTTTACACGTTATTGGCGTTAAGAAGCCTGTACCTTTCTATAGCCTCGATGTCATCATCTCCGTAGGCTATCGTGTGAAAAGCCAACGTGGTGTGCAGTTCCGCCAGTGGGCCAACAAAGTGCTGAAAGACTATCTGCTGAAAGGCTATGCCGTGAACGAGAAGATTCGCCGAAACCAGATTGGAGAACTGCGGCAATTGGTGCAAATGGTGGGTCGGACGCTGCAAAACCAACCGCTGTTGAATAATGACGAAAACCAAGCCTTGTTTGACATTGTTGTGGATTACACCTACGCCCTCGACACGCTTGACGATTACGATTATCAACGGCTAGGAGTAAAAGAAACCACCCAAGAGGAGAAGTTTCAGGCAACATACGACAACGCCATGCAAGCCATAGCTGCATTACGCGAGAAGTTCGGCGGCAGTTCGCTGTTCGGCAATGAGAAAGACGACTCTTTCAAAAGCAGTATTGGTCAAATCTATCAGACTTTCGGAGGTGAAGACTTATACCCAAGCGTGGAAGAGAAAGCGGCCATGCTGCTGTATCTCGTCACCAAAAACCATTCGTTCAGCGATGGCAACAAACGCATTGCCGCCACGCTGTTCCTGTGGTTCCTCAACAACAACGGCATCCTCTACCGCGAGGACGGCAGCAAGCGCATAGCCGACAACACCTTGGTCGCATTGACCTTGATGATCGCCGAGAGCAAGCCCGAGGAGAAGGATGTAATGGTGAAGGTGGTGGTGAACCTTATCAATCAGAAAAACTAATAGCCATGTCCAAAAACCAAATCAACAAATATGTCTGGCTCGTGGAGACGCTCTATCACGCCAAGAAGATCACGCTAAAGGAAATCAACCGCAAGTGGCTCGATACCGATTTGAGCGAAGGCCTGGAGATTCCGCGCCGCACGTTCCACACATGGAAAAACGCGGTGGAAGATATGTTCGGCCTCGTCATTATGTGCGACAAGAGCGACGGCGACCGCTATTATATCGAGAACCGTGAAGTGCTTGAGGACGACGGCCTGCAACGCTGGCTGCTCAGCACTATGTCGGTCAACAACACGCTGTTGGAAAACAAGTCGCTAAGCGACCGCATCCTGTTGGAAAGCATCCCCTCGGGTCAGGACTTCCTCGCCACGGTCATGGAAGCGATGAAGAAAAACCGATTGCTGGAAATCACCTATAAAGGCTTTTGGAGCGAAAGCGAGCACACCTTTCCTGTGGCGCCCTATTGCGTGAAGTTGTTCCGTCAGCGGTGGTACATGGTGGGCGACAGCGTCTATGAAGACAAGATCCGAATCTATTCCTTAGATCGCGTACAAGAAGCCCGACTGTCGGAGGAGACCTTCAAATATCCCAAAAAATTCAGTCCGGAGCATTACTTCAAAGGCTGTTTCGGCATCTTTCGTGATGAGGAATGCCCCATCGAGACCGTGAAGCTGAAAGTAAGTGCCAACCAAGCCAACTACCTGCGTTCCTTGCCTTTGCACCCAAGCCAAAAGGAAACCGAGCGAAACGACGACCATAGCATTTTCACCCTACAAGTCCGCCCGACCTTCGATTTCCAGCAAGAACTCCTCTGGAACGGCGACGCGCTTGAAGTGTTGGAACCGCTTTGGCTGCGAATGGAAATGGCAGAGATAGTGAAACGGATGTGGAACAATTACTCAAAGAAATAGTCCAATCTTATTACACCGTACCCAAATTTTTGTATCTTTGAAGGCTGAAATTTAGAGTGGAATCCTCTCGAACTCTAAACCCTAAACCCTAAACTTTCAACTGATTATGTTTTTAGTCTTCGATACAGAGACCACTGGTCTTCCCAAAATTGAAAACGCTCCGCTGACCGACTTCGACAACTGGCCACGCATGGTGCAACTGGCTTGGCAGATCCATGACGAAAAAGGTCGCTTTGTGGAGAACCACAACTATCTTGTGCAACCCGATGGCTTTGTCATCCCCATCGATGCAAAAATGGTGCACGGTATCTCCACCGAACACGCCATGAAATATGGCAAGCCGCTCAACGAGGTGCTTGACCTGTTTATGATCTCCGCCGCCAAAGCCAAATACCTTGTCGGCCACAATATCAATTTCGATCTTAACGTGCTGGGCTGTGAGTTTCTGCGTTGCGGTCGCGAGAATCCTTTGCGCCGCTGGCAAATCATCGACACCTGCACGGAGAAGACGGCTGAGTTCTGCCAGTTCCCCGGCGGCAAAGGTGGCAAGTTCAAGCTGCCGCGCCTGGGTGAGTTCCATCACCTGTTGTTTGGCGAGGACTTTGACTCCGCCCATAACGCCTCTGCAGACGTGGAGGCCACAGCCCGCGTCTTCCTCGAGCTGATTCGTCGCGGTGTGCTGGATGAGGCTGACCTTCATGTCAATGCCCAGTTCATCGATGACTTCAAGGCGGCCAATCCCGATGTGATCCAACCTGCTGGCATCAAAGTGGAGGCGAACTTTGATGAGGAGGAAAAAGGGGAGGAAGAACCCGAAACGGGTAACTATATCCCGCAGCACTTTACTCACTTGCATGTCCACTCGCATTATTCCATGCTCGATGGTATGTCGAAGGTGCCCGACCTGGTGGCCAAATGCAAGAAAAACGGCATGTATAGCCTCGCCCTCACCGACCATGGCAACATGTTCGGCATCAAGGACTTCGCTGATACCGTGAACAAGGAGAACGGCAAGGTGAAAGATGCCATCAAGGAACAACAGGCTATTATCGGGAAGCCTGAGTCTACCGAAGAGGAAAAGATTGCTGCCCAAGAGCAAATAGAAAAACTGAACAAGCAGTTCTTTAAGCCTATCTTTGGCATTGAAACCTACTGCGCTCCTATCAGTATCGACAAACGCGACGGCCGTCAGGATCGTGGCTGGCACCTTATTTTACTGGCAAAAAACAAGACGGGCTACCACAGCCTCTGCAAGCTGAGTTCCATCGCCTACACGGAGGGATTCTACTACAATCCCCGTATCGACCATAACCTGCTTGAGAAATACCACGAAGGTCTGATATGCAGCTCCGCCTGCCTTGCTGGCGAGGTGCCGCAAAAGATCATGAATGGTGATATGGCTGGTGCCGAAGCCTCTATCCAATGGTTTAAAAATATGTTTGGTGATGATTATTACCTTGAAGTTCAGCGGCATAAAACCGACAAACCTGGTGGGGACACCGAGGTGTACGAACGCCAAAAGGAGGTGAACAAAATCATCTTCGACTTGGCGAAGAAATATGATGTGAAGGTCATCGCCACCAACGATGTCCACTTTGTGGAAGAGGAACATGGCGAGGCACACGACCGTCTCATCTGCCTTAGCACCGGCAAAGACCTTGACGACCCCACACGTATGCACTACACCAAGCAGGAATGGCTGAAGACACCCGAAGAGATGGGCCATATTTTCTCCGACCATCCCGAGGTGCTGGAAAACACGCAGGAGATTGTTGACAAGGTGGAGACCTACAGCATTGACTCTGACCCTATCATGCCGATTTTCCCCATTCCTGAGGACTTTGGTACTGAGGCGGAATATCGACAAAAATACACCGAAGAAGACTTGTTCAAAGAGTTTACCCGCGATGAGCATGGTAATGTGGTGCTGTCGCAGGAAGAAGCCGAGAAGAAGGTCAAGAAACTGGGTGGCTATAACCGTCTGTATCGTATCAAGCTCGAAGCAGACTATTTGGCCAAACTGACTTGGGAAGGCGCAAAAGAGCGCTATGGCGAGAACCTCACCGAGGATCAGATTGAGCGCATCAAGTTTGAGTTGCACGTGATGAAGACCATGGGCTTTCCTGGTTACTTCCTCATCGTGAGTGACTACATTCGTGCGGCACGCGAGGAGTTGGGCGTCTCGGTTGGCCCAGGCCGTGGCTCTGCGGCTGGTTCAGTGGTAGCTTACTGCTTGAAAATTACGGACTTGGACCCACTGAAATACGACTTGCTGTTTGAACGTTTCCTCAACCCAGACCGAATCTCCTTGCCTGATATCGATGTGGACTTTGATGATGATGGCCGTGGACGCGTGTTGGATTGGATTACAAAGAAATACGGCAAGGAAAAGGTGGCGCACATCATCACCTACGGAACGATGGCAGCCAAATCAGCCATTGCCGATGTGGGGCGTGTGCAGAAAGTGCCACTTCCCGAAGTCAACAAAATCAAGAGCTTTATTCCTGACCGCAACTTCGACGAGGCAGCGGTGAAAGCCGTTGAAGGTGAGGTGCCCAAGAAGATGCCTAAGGTCAACCTGAAGAACTGCTATAAATATGTGCCAGAGCTGAAACAGTTGGTTGAAGGCGACGACAAAAACATTTCTTCCATGCTGACCTACGCCGAGGAGTTGGAGGACACCAACCGCCAAATCGGCATCCATGCCTGCGGTGTTATCATCGGTGCAGATGATTTGACTAATGTGGCCCCGGTTTGTACTGTCAAGGATAAAGACACTAAGGAGGATGTCGTTGTAACCCAATACGATGGCCATGTCATTGAGACGGTCGGCCTCATCAAGATGGACTTCTTGGGCTTGAAGACATTGACCTTGATCAAGGATGCCTTGAAGAACATCAAGAAAACGCACGGCATCGAAATTGACATCGACCACATACCGATTGACGACGAGGAAACTTATAAATTATATTCAGCGGGTAATACCATTGGTACGTTCCAGTTTGAATCGCCTGGAATGCAGAAATACCTGCGTGAGCTGCAGCCTTCCGTCATTGGTGACATCATCGCTATGAATGCCCTATATCGTCCTGGCCCAATGGACAACATCCCCGACTTCATCGCCCGTAAGCAGGGTAGGCAGGAAATCAAGTACGACTTCAACTGCATGGAGAAGTACCTGAAGGACACCTACGGCATTTGCGTGTATCAGGAGCAGGTGATGTTGCTTTCGCGTGAACTGGCCGACTTCACTCGCGGTGAGTCCGATACCTTGCGTAAGGCCATGGGTAAGAAGCAGTTGGCTAAGATGGAGGAACTTTATGGCAAGTTCATGAAACAAGGTGTGGCCAAGCTGACCAAGACGGAAAACTTGCCTGAGGAGGAAGTGAAAAAACGCTTGGAGAAGATTTGGGAAGAGTGGAAGAAGTTCGCTTCCTACGCCTTCAACAAGTCACATGCGGCTTGCTATAGCTGGGTGTCATACCAAACAGCTTATCTCAAGGCGCATTATCCCGCTGAATTTATGGCGGCTGTGCTTAACAACGAGTTGGGCGACATCAAGCAGGTCAACTTCATGACCGAGGAATGCAAGCGCATGAAGATAGAGGTGCTGGGTCCCGATGTGAATGAATCGGAATACGAGTTCTCAGTTAACGAGAAAGGCGAGATTCGCTATGGCATGGGCGGTATCAAGAACGTGGGTGAAGCGGCTGTGGCGGGCATCGTTGCTGAGCGTGAAGCCAATGGAAAATTCAAGGACTTTGGCGACTTCGTGATGCGTGTGGCAGATAAAGGGCTTAATGTCAGGGCTTTGGAAAGCATGGGCATGGCAGGTTGCTTCGACAGCTTCAAGGGCTTCCACCGTGCCATGTTGTTCAACATTGCTCCCAATGACTCAGTGCCTTTCTCTGAACGCGCCATGCGTATGGTGGCCTCGTTCAACGAGCGGAAGAACTCTGCCCAAATGGACCTTTTCGGATTCGGTAGCGATGAGGGGACGGAGGAGACCTTCAATATCCCGTTACCAGAGTGCGAACCTTGGTCGAAGATGAAGGAATTGGAGATGGAGAAGGAAGCCTTGGGCTTCTATATTTCATCGCATCCCATGCAGGTCTATCACCTGCCTATCAAGTATTTCTGTAACTGCGATGTGGAAGGTTTGAAGAATGCCTTGAATGATGTGGAGAAGAACCTGAAGCGTCCGGTGCGCCTTGGCGGACAGATTACTAGGGCAGAAGAGTTTACGGCGAAAAACGGCAATCCATACGGTCGTTTCACCATTGAAGACCAAAGTGGTGCGTTGCAGTTTGCCTTGTTCAAGGAGAATTATCTGAATTGCAGGAATTTGTTGACGGTCAATTCGTTCGTGATGCTTTCTGGTATTATGGACCGACCTTTCCCGAGGGCGGGACAAGACCCGAATGTGGTGTTGCAGACGCTTGAAGTAAGGTTTACGGAGGCGCGCTTGCTTGACTCGCTTTTGGAATCTACATCGAAAACGGTTTACATCAAGTTGAATGTGGCAGAAATGAATAAGGAAAGCATGGAGGAGTTTATCAAGGTGTTGAAGGATAATCCTGGCAAACAGCATTATAAATTGCATCTTTTCGACCCGCTAGGCAAAAAGTCCTGTAATCTGACACCAGCAAAGGGAAGTGTTAATGCTCAGGAGGTGTTGCCATTGCTTGAAAAAATGCCTTTTGTAGAATTTGACTTGCGATAAAAAAGAAAATTTGTATCTTTGCAATCCGAAAATAAGTAGAATCAATTTTATAAATCAAACGAATTAAAAACTATGGCAGTAATTCAAATGACTGACGACCGTTTTGAAGAAGTCGTCCTGAAATCGGAACTCCCTGTGATGGTGGACTTTGGCGCTACATGGTGCGGCCCTTGCAAGAAAGTGGAACCCATCATCGAAGAACTCTCGGAAGAATATGCAGGCAAAGTGGTTGCCGTGAAATGCGACGTTGAGGAATGCCCCGGCACGGCCGGCAAGTTCGGCATCATGAACATCCCCACCGTGCTTTTCTTCAAGGGTGGACAGCCCGTCGACAAGAACGTGGGCGCCGCTCCCAAGAAGGTGTTTGTGGAGAAACTGGAGAAATTGTTTTGAAAATGCTGAATGCTGAATGCTGAATGAGGAATTATTGCATTCCTAATTCAGCATTCCTAATTCAGCATTCCTAATTCAGCATTCCTAATTCAGCATTCCCATTGGACTTTTCAATCGATAGGAACCGGCTGACACAATTCGGCAGCTTGGAGTTCTTGGCACGTCAAATCGTGGAGGGATTCATCACGGGTTTACACAAGAGTCCCTTCCATGGTTTTTCTGTTGAGTTTGCCGAGCATCGCCTTTACAACACAGGCGAGCCCATCCGCCATATCGACTGGAAACTCTATGGTCGCACCGAGAAACTCTTCGTGAAGCGCTACGAGGAGGAGACCAACCTGCGCTGCCAACTGGTCATCGACCAAAGCTCGAGCATGTGCTTCCCCGTGAGGCAAAAGATTGACTTCGAGCATCCCAACAAACTCTTTTTTTCCATCTATGCCGCCGCCTCGCTGATGGAATTAATGCGCCGCCAGCGCGATGCCGTGGGCTTGGACTTGTTTGACGATACGATTTCATTCCATGAACCAGCTAAGTCGTCCAATGTGCACAACAAGTTAATCTATACCGAACTGGAGAAACTGATTGACACTTACGACAAAAACAATCGCAAAACCACCTCAACGCCGCAGTGCCTACACCAGATTGCTGAGATGACGCACCGCCGCAGCCTTGTGGTGATTTTCACCGACATGCTCGATGGCCTTGACGACTACAAGCCGATGTTTGAGGCGTTGGAGCATCTGAAGTACAACAAGCACGAGGTCATCTTGTTCCATGTTTTCGACAGCAATTTAGAACAAAACTTAGACTTTGAGAACCGCCCGTACCGTTTCGTCGATTTGGAGTCGGGTGATGTGCTGAAACTTAATCCTGTTGAGGTACAGGAAACTTACAAAAGAATCATGACTGAGCGCAAGGAGGCTTTGCTGCATCATTGCTACCAGTACCAAATCGACTATGTGGAGGCCGATATTAATAAGGACTACAACCAGGTTTTGACGAGTTACTTGATTAAGCGGACGAAACTACATTAAAAAAGTCCGAGAGCAGTTCCCGGACTTTTCGTTTCCCCGAAGGGAAGAATTACTTACCTAACTATTATTACTTTACAATTACTTTCACTGAAACTGTGTTTTGGTTGTTTTGTAAACTGATGACATAGATGCCGCTTGCGAGGTTGTGGCTGATGCGCTCAGTGCTGCCTGCGTTGATCTGTTTCATCATCATGGGCTGACCGAGCACGTTGTACACGGTCATGCTATAGTGCGCATTGTCGCCGTTTTCGATTACAAATTCATGGTCGGCGCTCCAGACCTTCACGTTCGTCTCAACCGTTTCTTCAACGCCATCATAGGTCAGGTCGATGAAGATGGGTTCGTCGAGGCCGTTGGTCGGGTTGACAGTGTTGGCATCGGGGTTCCAGTGGCCGTTAAACTCGGCAGTGTAATAATCTTGGAACCAATAGTGCGTTATGTCGAAAACCAATATCTTGTTGATGCCATACTCGTTGTCGTTGGGCAGGATGCCGCCAAACCAGCCATCCTTGCCAGCTACCTCATCCTTGTAGAAGTCGGCGTACTGGTTGATGCTGCCAAAGTCCACACCTGTAGTCTCGACAATAGTGGAGAAAATTGGACGTGTGTCGGGATTTTCTGGATCCATATATCCGCTAAATAATTGGGCAAAGGTCATCGGGCTCTCGTTGCTCTTGACATAAAATGCCGTACCTTGGTTGGCATCGTGTTCAGTGCCAAAGTTGATTACGGTGGCGTAGTCTTCTGTAGTGAAGGTGTGTTCAACTGTGGTGCCGTCATGACCATCGTTGAGGCGGATGCGCAGATAGACGTGGTTGCCAGGTGTGAAGCGGGCGTTGGCTGTTGGCTCGTTGACAAACCATACATAGGCAACACCATCCCAATTGGTGGTGAACTCGCCATAGCCACCTTCAGTGCCAAGGCTCGGGCTGGTACTGCGATAGAAACCATCCAGATTGGCGTAGATGACATTGCCTGCGCCAGCCGTTTCGGGGCCATCGTCGCTGACGACGAATTGGTTGGTGTAACGGTAGGTTGTGTTAGGCTCAAGGTTTTGGAGACATAGGAATGTGGCGACAGGTACGCGGTTGTTATTGGAACCATTGTTGCCTTGGATATAATGCGGCAAATCGTTCCATAATATGGAAGGCACGTTTTCGCTGTGGACGACACCAGTAAGGCTAACTTCGGCACTTGCTTCACCGCAATTGTGGGTGATAGTACCTTCGTATGTACCCATTTCAAGGCCTTCGACCATGCGGACGTAAATAGTCTGGCCTGCGATTTGTCCATCAATGACGGGCATGGTCGTGTCGGCAGTCCAATCAATTTCGTCCAAGGAGATTCTGAATTCGCCTTCCACATGGATGGTAACCTCGCTGCAATCGAGGTTGTTACCCGTCAAGATGTAGGTCTGCGAGTCTGATGGGCCTTCGCCTTCAATGTAATCAAGACCATTAATAGTATTAGGTGTAGCTGTCAGGCTTGGAGTGGGAATGGCACTGCCCGAAACGAGCATGATGTCGTCGACTTCCCAACCGGCAGCTTCTTCATCGGTGCAAGTGTACTTGAATCCTATGTAGCAGTTCGAACCACTGAATTCATCAAGGTTAACGCTGGCTTCAACCCAGTTCCAACCGCCTTGCGAGAGTTCGCATTCAAGTTCTTCCCATGTGGCTGTGGTCGGGTCTTGGCCATCGTAATCATTGGAGAAGAACACTTCGAGGTCGGGACCGTTGTAGTTCTTTGCAGTCCTGAATGTCAGCACCACATCCTCGTAGCTGTCCAAGTCGAAGGCGGGCGAGATGAGCCAATCGATGGAGGCAGGATGGTTGTAGCCGTTGGCGTATGCGTAGTGATTGCCTTGGTATGAAGCGATACGCCAAAGCGAGTCGCCTTCCACGCAGACCTCAGTCCAACCGTTCCAGTTGTCTTCCCAGTCTTGGTTGAAGATGATGACAAGGTCGTTTTGGATCACATATTCTGCACTGACGACGGGGCTGTCGTTGCAGCCTTCTTTCGTGGCGTAGGCCCAGAGGGTCATGCTCTCGTCGACGGTAATGGCTTCTTCGTATTCCTCCCAAGGACCGTTCTCGGAGTCGAGGCTGTAATAGATGGTGGCACCGGCAGTGTTGCAGCTGAGGGTGACATCCAGGGTCTCGTAATAGGTGCCGCCGGCAGGAGTAAAGGTCGGGGCAGCCACAGTGCATGAGCCGCCTTCGCCTTGCATGAAGATGTCGAGGAAGAAGTTGTATTCGCTATTGGTCATGTTGCTGGTGGCGTAGGCTTTCACGAGGCTTTCCGTTTCGGTGACGCGCAAAGCCATGGCACGAGTGTCGGTGGTGGCATTGATGATATTGAAGCCGTAATACTCAGGCACCATGCTTTCTGGGTCGGAAATACCAGCGGAGACAGTCCAAACAGTTTTTTCTCCATTCAACACGAGGTTGGTGCCGCTGTTGCCGTAACCAATCATGTCGCCGTTGGCGTTGGTGAAGGTGTAGCCGTCGGCGGTGATGTCAACCGTCCAATAATAGCTGTCTTCGTCACCAAGGATGCTGGCAGGGATGATTTCATCGTTGCCATTCATTTCGCTGGTGAACTCAGTGGTGGTGAGCTTGCCACTTGTCGGGGTGTTGGCAATGGCGAGGTAGGCGTCGGCCGTCTCGTTGAAGCGGGCGGCAAGGATGACGCGGTTGCCAGCGGCAAGGGCGTCCACATCGCTGATGCGGATGTAATCGTCGCCAGGTACGGGCTGAGCAGTGACGTTTCCGCTGCAGGTCACTTCGATGTCGTCGACATCGGCGCAAGTGATGGTGATGTCCTCGTCGTTGTAATTGCCAACGGCAAGACCGGCTTTCAAGCGTACATAGATTGTCGTCTCTTCCACATTGCCACCGACAGGGTTCAGTACGATGGGCGTTTGTGTAAACCCGCTCCCCGATGATTCGGAAATATCGAAATCGGTGGCAGGAGTGATGGTAATGTTGCCACTGAGGTTAAAGCCGCTGACGGTGAAACTTTGCTCTGCCGAAGGACCGTTGCCTTCGATGTAGGTGAATCCCGTCAAAGCCAAAGGCGTAACGGTGACGACTGGCTCAGAGGTCATGCCGACGAGCAAGATGTCGTCGACTTCCCAACCTGCAGCGCTATCTTCTCCACAGGTATACTTGAAGCCAATGTAGCAGTTGGTCCCACTAAAGCCACCCAAACTGATGTTGCCTGATTCAGTCCAAGCCCAGGAACCAGAGGAAAGGGCGCAGGCTAACGGGATCCATGTGGCCTCGTCAGGGTTTTCGCCGTCGTAGTCGTTGGAGAAGAACACTTCGAGGTCGGGACCTGTGTAGTTCTTGGCCGTTCTGAAACTCAACACGGGGTTGCTTATGGCGTTGAGGTTGAAGACAGGAGAGATGCACCAGTCAACGTTGGCACCATGGTTGTAACCATTGGCATAGGCGTAGTGGTTGCCTTGGTAAGTGGCAATGTTCCAACTCATTTCACCTTCCACATCGACGAAGGTCCAGCCGTTCATCTCGCCTTCCCAGTCTTGGTTGAAGATGGTGACTACGCCAAGTTGGATGATGTATGTGGCACTGGCAACGGGGCTGTCATTGTAGCCTTCCTTTTCGGCGTATGCCCAAATCGTCATGCTCTCGTCAACGGTAATGGCTCCTGTATAGGCGGTCCAAGGACCGTTTTCAGAAATTGTGCTATAATAAATCGTGGCACCGTCGGTAGCGCAGGCGATGCTCACACTTTGTACTTCAAAATAGGTGCCTGCTTCGGGGGTGAAGGTAGGTGTGGCCACCGTGGGAGTGGGTGGGACGGGCGGTTCGCCGCCTTCAGTCTTCACGAAGAGGTCGAGGTAGAAGTTGTAGCCACTGTTGTTGAGGTTGTTGGTGTGATATGGGCCGAAGTTGTGGTTGCTGTTTAAGGCAAAATGTCTCACGGGGTTGTTCACGTTGCTGATGAGGAAGCCGGCGTAGTTGGGCACCATGGCCTCATCGCCAGCTGTGCCAAACTCAATGGTCCACTCGGTGTTGTCGCCGCCTGTGGCGAAGTTGGTGCTGCTGGTGTAACCAATGAGTTCGCCAGCGGCGTTGGTGAAGGTGTAGCCGTTGTCCGTCACTCCCACAATCCAGTAGTAGCTGGTTTCTTCATCGACGATGGAGGCGGGCAGGACTTCGTTTTCGTTAGCGGTTGCTGAGGTGAATAACACGCCCGTGGGCTTGCCCGACGAACTGTTGCTCATGGCGTAATAATCGGTGGCGTTGCCGTCAAAACGGGCAGCAAAAACCACATAATTGCCTGCGGCAAGTTGGCTCAAGTCGTTGATGCGGACATAGTTGCCGTCGCCAGGTGTGGGCGGAGTGGGTGGTGTAGGAGCATCACCTGTGACCGTACCTGCAACGTTGACAAACACCGTGTCGGCATCTTCAGAAGCTACCACGATTTGTTCGTTATAGGTGCCCACTTCGAGACCGGCTTTCAAGCGGACATAAATCTTGATGCCGTAGAAATGACCCGAATTGGGAATGTAAATCATGGCTGGGTTTTCGGGTTGGAACATCTCGATGAGTTGGGTGGAAACCTCAAAGCTCTCCGAGGGAAGGATGCTGACGTTGTGGGTCAACATGTCACCACCGACAGTGATGAACTGAATCTCTGAGGGACCGCCTGCTTCATATTCGTATTCAAAGCCGGAAAGCGACAATGGCTCGACCGTAAGCAACGACGGGATGACGTCAACCATTCCGTTGAGCACGATGCTATGGTTCAACGTACCCGAAACGATGGAAAGATTTCCTGTGTAGCTGCCAGGATTGAGGCCAGCCTTCATTCTGACATAAATGGTGGTTTCCGACAAGGTGCCTGCAACAGGTGAAAGCTCGTCGCTGTCGACATAGCCGTTTTCGGGATTGAGGCTGATTTCAAAGTCTTGTGGTGCTGTCATGGTGATGGAAGAGGTGAGATTGGCGCCCGAAACAGTAAAGTTCTTGGCAAGAGATGGCCCTGCGCCGAAAATATACCTGAAGTCGTTGAGTTGAGTCACCGAGATGCTTAAAGTTGGATCGGGTACCACAGGGACTTCGCTCAAAACGATATCGGAAGCCGAAGAGACACGGATTTGCGGTGCGTTGAAGTAGCCGACCACGCCGATAACATCGACTTCGTCACCTGCTTCGATTTCTGTCAGCGTGGGCATCTTATAAATAATGGTCTCGTCATCGCCTTGGGTCAGCGGGGTGTTGTTGCCAGATGTGGCACCCAAGATGGCACTTTCAATTTTCACGCGGGTGCATTGCAGAGCGTCGGCACCGTCTTCGAGAATCTCGGCGATGGTCTTTACCACAAGGGGCAAAGTGTTGCCTGAAGAAAGGATGTCGAACTCGTCGCTGTTGCCGCCATTGATGCCACTCAGTTCGGCCAAGCCATTATAATTGGCGCGTTTGCCGTAGGCTTGCACCATGTCGCCAAGCGCCAAATCGGACGGGACGGTATTGTTGTTGAGGAAAAGACAAATGCCTCCCGTGACGTCTTGGACGTAAACGTTGCGTCCGTCGATAAAGTTCACGATGCCTTGCACCAAAGCGTATTCATTGAGGGCTAAGGCACGTGCCTCGGCGATGGTGACGAGGTTGGTGATGGAATAAGTGGCAGTGGCAACGGGGCTGGGCTGATACCCGTTTTTCCATGCTTTTGCTTTCACTGTGGTCGTCTCATCAATGGTCAAGGCTGAGCTGTAGACGGGACTATCTTCAGTAGGCGTACTGCCATCCAAGGTGTAATGGATGGTGGCACCGGCTGTCTCACAGTTGATGGTGACGGTTTGAGGCTCAAAATAAACGCCTGCCTCAGGGCTGAAGGTAGGCAAAGCCACATATTGTTGTGGAGCGCCTCCTGCCGAATACACCACATCGATGGCTTTGATACGACGGTTGCCGGAAGTGCCACCAATGGTGAAAGTGACTTCCGATTCGCTGCCTGTCCATGTCGGGGATTCAAAAGTTCCAACTTCGGTTGTGATGACGTTGGAGCCGTCGCTCGAACCAAATGTAAGGGTGATTGAACTTATTGTTCCAGTGGAAGATACAATGAAATTATTGCCTCCGTAGGCACGGATGGCTGTGCCGGAATTGTAATACTTGGGGCTGGTGCTTCCGGATGCTTTGTTGAACACGACGGTGACATTTTCATCGATGTCGATGATGACTCCGTCCATATCCTGCGCATTTTCATACCCTTGTTCGGAAAAGTCGATGGAGGCTTCTGTCCTCATCTGCCCCCATGAGCGCATTCCCGTCAACAGCAAAAACGCTGTCAACATTAATGTAAGTTTTTGTTTCATTGTGTTGAATTTAATTATTTGATACTTAATTGATTAATCAAAACAAACACCCCTAAGGGATAAGTTCCAAAATTAGGAAATTGTCCTTGACGGAAGGTTTTGACATTCAATAAGTTTTCAACAACTTTTCAACACGGATTGTTGATAACTTTCTGTAAAAAACGTGAGGTACAGTGAAGCAAAGAGGGTTATTCCACCATGATCTTAAGAATCTCCACGTCGGTCTCTTTCATGCCATTGCGGCCCAAGCGGCCGATGTGGTCGATGGTTTCTTCCACGTCGCGGCCGATGATGCCGTCGCCGCCGAGGAGGTTGTCGTCTTGTTTGCTCATCTCATAGCCGAGGATGCCCGCTTCAACGGAAAGGGCGATTTTGCCTGCACAGGAAGGCTTGGCACCGTCGCAGACGATGCCCGCTGCTATGCCCAAGGCATTCTCCAAGGTGTGCTCGATGATACAGAGCGGCTCACCCATGAGGTAGGCGATGCCACAGCCCGAGGCGCAACCTGCACTGACGGCACCGCAATAGGCTGAAAGTCTGCCGATGCCGGTCTTTTGATGGATGGCCACAAGGTTCGACAAGGCTACGGCGCGATACACGCGGTCGTCGTCGATATGGTATTCCTCAGCGTAGGCGAGGATGGGAAGGCTTACGGTCATGCCTTGGTTGCCACTGCCAGAATTGATGATGACGGGCATCTCGCAGCCGCTCATCCTTGCATCTGAACCTGCTGCCGCCCATGCTCTTGCCTTAATTCTCACATCGGTGCCGAAGCTCATGATAGTGCTGCCGATGTTGGCGCCCCAGTTGTTGTTGAGGCCTTCCATCGAAATGGCCTTGTTGCATTCGATTTGTGGCTTGATGATGGGCTTGAGGTCTTCGATGTCGACCGTGTTGGCGAAGTCATAGATGCTCTTCATATTGAGGCATTTGCGGTCGGTGAGCTTGGTGGCACCCGAGTCGGCATAGCCTGAGTCGAACAGCACCTGGTCGTCCTTTTCCATCTTCACGATGTTGGTATGGAAGCCCGCAATGCGGACGCTGGCGGAATGCTCTTCATTATATAAGGTGACCGTGACGTCGAGCTGGGCGATGACATTCAGCGGGACGATGGTCATCAAGGTGTTGTCAAGGAATGCTGCGATTTCTTTTTTCTGCTCAGGGGTGACTTCTGCGATAACCTCCAAGGCTTTTTTGGGGTTGCCGGCCACGATGCCCGCAGCCACCGAGGCTTTCAAGCCTTTCATACCCTTGGTGTTGGGCACGATGACGCTTTTCACGTTCTTGATGATGTTGCCGCTGGCCTTGATTTCAACGCGCTTGGGCATAGTGCCCAAAATTTCATGCGCCTTTGCGGCAGCGTAGGCCAGGCAAATCGGTTCGGTGCAGCCCATGGCAGGCACGAGTTCTTCCTTGAGGATATTCAGGTAAGAAGTGTATAAACAATCGCTTTTATCCATAACAATATGTTTAATTTTTCGGCAAAAATACAAAAAAATAATAGTTTAGGTTGAATGTATTAAAATTATCCCTAACTTTGCCAAAAATATGAATCGACTTAAACCTTATGTAGAATAAAAATTACAAGTATGAATGACAATTTCGAAACCTCTTTGAAGGCATGGAATGAAAACGAAAAAGCCGCCAACGAACTTATCAACATCGTTGGTAGATTATGGTACGACAAGTCAGTGGAACTCATCATGTTGCGTTCGCTGTTGGTCAACCGTGGCTCGGGCAAGATTTTGAACAAGCACCTCCGCGCTGAGGCTGTCTTGGGCAAGCCCGTCCGCGTGCAAGACTCCTTGCTCATCGCCAAGGCCCTCCTTGCCGAGAACCTGGCTCCCGCTCGTATCGACCTCGGTCGACTCAATTCGGAGTGGACGGATGAGAAAGAGAAGTATAATAACAATGTGACGGCCTTTGTCCGCGACAAACTCAATTACATCATCGACGCCAACCCGCGCAGCAACAAGGTGCAGGACGTCATCCTTTACGGTTTCGGTCGTATTGGCCGTATCCTTTGCCGTGAGATGACCGAGATGGCTGGCCGTGGCGATGCGCTCCGCGTCCGCTCCATTGTCACCCGTAAGAATTCGCCCGAGGATATCCTCAAGCGTATCAACCTGTTCCGCACCGACTCAGTGCACCGTTATTTCCACGGTGTCTGCACACCTGTTCCGGGTGAAAACGCCATGATGGTCAACGGCCAGAAGATCCTCTTCCTCGAAAGCAAGAACCCCGAGGACCTCGACTACACGCAATATGGCATCAACGATGCTTTGCTCATCGACAACACGGGCGCTTTCCGCGACAGAGAGTCACTGTCACGTCACCTGCAAGCCAAGGGTGTGGCTAAGGTGTTGCTCACCGCTCCTGGCAAGGGCGACATCCCGAATGTGGTTTACGGTGTCAACCAAGACACGCTCGACCTCGACAACGAGACCATCTTCTCGGCTGCAAGCTGCACCACCAACGCCATCGTTCCCGGTCTGGAAGTCATGCTGAAGAACTTCGGCATTGCGAAGGGTCACATCGAGACCATCCACAGCTACACCAACGACCAGAACCTGCTGGACAACTACCACAAGAAAGAACGTCGTGGTCGTTCGGCCCCGTTGAACATGGTGATCACCGAGACGGGTGCTGGCAAGGCTGCTGCCAAGGCCATCCCCGAACTGAAGGGCAAGCTGACGAGCAACGCCGTGCGTGTGCCTACGCCTGATGTCTCCTTGGCTGTGCTCGCCCTCGACCTCGAGCGCGAGACCACCGTCGAGGAAGTCAATGAGGCCTTCCGCAAGGCTTGCTTGGAGGGCAATCTCATCGAACAGATTCGTTTCAGCAACAACACTGAGTTCGTCAGCAGCGACGGCATCGGCGATAGCTGCGCCTGCATCTTCGACGCCCCGGCCACCAAGGTCAGCGAAGACGGCAAGACCGTGATCCTGTATCTGTGGTACGACAACGAGTTCGGCTACAGCAACCAGGTGGTCCGCCTCGCCCGCCACATCGGCCAGGTGAAGAGCTATCGTTACTATTGATTTAGGACGCGAGACTATTTGACACGGGACACGGGACTTTGGTTCTGTGTCCCGTTTTGTAAAACAATATAAATCATTGCGCTATGGAAAAGACGTTATTAATATTTGGAATGCTTATCCTGTCGTTCCTATGTTTTGGACAGGCACCACCCATCAGTAATTTGAATATCTCTATTGGCAGTAATGATAAGGTTTTTTTGACTTGGAATATGCCTAGCGGGAGCGACTCATATCCAATGACAATGTCTTGGATTACTAGCGAGACCAATGACGGCGGATGCACTCAAGCGGGTTTTGATGACATTTTTGGCCATTTGTTCAATAAATCCGATTTAAGGAACCATATTGGATGGAAAATCGACACGATTTCTTTCTTTAAAACCACACAATGGACATACAGGATTTGCGTTTGGAGGCAGTTCAGTGGTGAGCCAATGGAGCTTGTTCACAACCAATTGGTTCAAATAGATGATTCGATACTTGATGAATGGTGTGCAGTGGCTTTGGATACAACGATTTATATCGAAGAAAATGCCAATTATTGGTTCGGCGTTAGGGCAACGCAAGAAGAAGGACAAGTTGGCCCTATATTTCCAATTCCATTTGACAAAGGACCGGCCGTATCAGGAAAAGGAGATTTGTTTATGCCTGATTTAGCACATTGGATGTCAATGCAAATTGGATATAATGCTATGATTAAAACCACCCTAACTAACGAACTACGGGTGTGCAGGCAATCAAAAGAAATGGGTTCTCTTTTCGGCTACCGAATCTACCGCGATAGAGAACTCATTCAAGAAATTCCCTATAGTTTCGTTACTTATTTTACCGACACTGAGTTTACACGGGAAACCGAAACGGAGTATTGCGTCACGGCGGTCTATGACGATGAGGAATCAGAGCCGGTATGTGTCACGGTAACCATTACGGGTATTGAAGAAGCGCCTGAAATCGACGGCATCACCGTTTTGCCTAATCCGACCAATGGCCTCGTTCGCATCGAAGGCGTTGAAGCCGTTGAAGTGCTGGTTTACAGTGCCATAGGCCAATTGGTGAAGACCGTGCAAAACTCCAACGAAATCGATATGAGCCATCTGACGGAAGGCATCTATATACTTAGGATAACGGCAAAGGACGGGCGTAAGCATATAGGAAAGGTAATCATAAGAAAATGAATCATACGTCAGTGTCATTGAAATCTGCACACGATTCAACGAAAAAGTGTCCTTCGGGACACTTTTTTTTGTATTTTTGCCGCTCATTTTGAAAAACCATATCCGATGAACAATAAAAACACCCTAATTGGTTTTATCCTCATCGCGGCCATCCTCTTTGGCTGGATGTATTTTATGACACCTTCGAAGGAGCAACTGGCTGAGCAACAGCGTATTCAAGACTCTATCCGTCAGGCTAGATTGGAGCAGATGGCTTTGGATTCGCTTCGTGAGGCCGAACGTCTACGGACGGATGTTAAATTGGCTGTCCTGCAATCCGACACGATTCAGTTGGAAGGCTTGGACTCTCTGAGTAGAGCCCAGCTTTTGCAAAACACCCTTCGCGACAAATACGGCGTCTTTGCCGCTGCTGCCGAAGGCGCGGAACAGACTTGGACCATCGAGAACAAGCTGCAAAAGTTGACCTTTACGAATAAAGGCGGTTTCTTGAAGCAGGTGGAACTGAAGGAATACAAGACCTACGATTCACTGCCGCTGATTTCCTTCGACCCCGAGACGGCGAAGTTCGACCTTTCGTTCTTTGCGCAGAACCGCATCGTCAACACCTCGCAGTTTTATTTTCAGCCTTACATGAACGGCAAACCCTATACGGGTGGCGACATGACGGTTAGGGAGAACGACAGCATCGTGTTCGCCTTGCGTCTGCCCGCCGACAATGCGAGCCAATACCTCGAATACGTCTACACGATTCGTTACGACAACTATATGATGGACTTCGACGTCCGTACAGTCGGGCTGAAGGATGTGATTGCCACCAATGCTGACTACATGACCATCGATTGGGAAGTCGACCTGATGAAACAGGAGAAGAGTACCGACCGCTTTGCTGGCGAATCGGTATACTACCGCTCGTTGACTGACAAGGACGTCGACCATCTCAACGAGCAGAAGGACGGCGAACAGACGGTGAACAGCAAGCTGAAATGGGTGTCGTTCAAGCAACGTTTCTTCTGCAACGTGATTGTGGCTAATAATGAGTTTGAGAACGCTCACATGGCCATGGTGACCCGCAAGTCGAACAACCCGCGCTACTTCAAGTCGATGGCAGCCAATATCGAGGTGCCTTACGACATGAAGGCCGAGACCAACGTCATCCCGATGCAGCTCTATTTCGGCCCCAACCACTTCAAGACCTTGCGTAGCTACGGCATCGGTTTGCAGGACCAAATCAACTTGGGTAACTTCTTCTTGATCAAGTGGATCAACTATGGTGTCATCGCCGTGTTCAACTGGCTGAGCAGTTACGGCTGGAACTATGGTATCGTCATCCTGATCCTGACCATCCTCATCAAGACTTTGTTGTTCCCCTTGGCGTTCAAGTCCTATAAGTCATCGGCCATCACCCGCGTCCTGAAACCTGAGATGGAAGCCATCAACGCGAAATACCCCAAGGAAGAAGACGCCATGAAGAAGCAACAGGCCGTACTGAACCTGCAAAAGCAAGCCGGTGTGAGTCCTGCTTCGGGATGCTTGCCCGCCTTGCTGCAGTTCCCCATCCTCATCGCCATCTTCCGTTTCTTCCCTGCCAGTATCGAGTTGCGTCAGCAGCCCTTCCTTTGGGCCGACGACCTCTCGACCTACGACAGCATCATTGAGTTCCCGAAGTTCCTCGGCATGGACCACCTCAGTTTGTTCACCCTGCTGATGACTATCACCACCTTCATCTACACCTACGTGAACAACAAGCAGATGGACGTCACGAGCAACCCGCAGATGAAGCCCATGAAGTGGATGATGTACCTAATG
>JAEEGI010009520.1_pt1 | contig 21265 bp, 18 predicted proteins | sample 8958751 | NCBI WGS metagenome assembly JAEEGI01 (sample SAMN16246545, study PRJNA631951) | gut metagenome | biome: gut microbiome; feature: rumen; material: KS-attached | host: Bos | place: Iran: Karaj | collected 2018-10 | reverse complement strand
TTTTTCTTGTTTTTTCTTCCACAAACCGGGGATACTCTCGATGGGGATATTGTGGATAAGTACTATTTCTAACAAATAAAGACGATTCTGTACTTTGATACTCTCCACAAATTTCTCAAATCATCCTGAAAGAAACCTGAAAGATCTTCTTCTAATAAATTGAAGATCCGTAACTAATTGATCTTTCCACTATTCTTTCAAAAGCTATCCCGCTGTTATCCACATGTGAAAAAGCTGAAAACCTTTGAATTATATAGGGTTTTACGCTTATCCACTTTATCCACAATTCCTACTACTACGACGAATTATATTTATTTCTACAGCAACTATCAAAAGGACGTGATGACATGCATTTTTCCGTTAACGCTTCTGATATCAATGCAGGCATGAGTCTGGTTTCTCATGCCCTTACTGCTCGCCCGATGCGACAGATTTATGATGGCGTTTTGATCGAATCTGCCGAGAATGGGATTTTTCTAACCTGCACCGATGGCGAAATGACAATTCGTACAAGAGTCAATGCCATGGTAGTGGAGGAAGGCGTATCCGTTATGCCTGCCAGGTTGTTTGGGGAACTGCTGCGTAAACTGAGCGGAGAAATCGATATTGAGATTGATCACCGGTTCCGTGCAGAGATCCGGGCTCAGGGCAGTAATACTAGTATGATGGGTACTGATGCCAGTGAATTCCCTGATGTACAGGAAGTACAACAGCCTGAGTTCTCAGTAGAAATGCCGCAAAATAAGCTGCGTGATGCTGTCAGCCGCATTCTGTTTGCAGTTTCCACAGATGAAACACGCCGCATCCTGACTGGATGTCTGATGGAAGTATATTCGAATGAAATGCGTTTTGTAGGTCTGGATGGTTTCCGTTTGGCACTTCAGCGTGTCGAAGGTGAATATTCCATTCCTGCTGGGCGTGAATTTGTATCAGCTGTGGTTCCCGGAAGAATCCTTGGTGAATTTTCACGTATGCTGGGAGATAGTGAAGAGCCAGCTCGAGTTGTGTGCGGACGCAACCGTTTTTCTCTTACATTTGATAATACTGAATGCTTCACAAGTTTGCTGACTGGTGAGTATATAAATTATAAGCAGATTCTTCCTACAACATGGACCAGTGAAGTAAAACTTCGTCGAGATGATTTTATCAGCGCTATCGAACGTGCATCTCTGATGGCGCGTGAAGGGAAAAACAATCTGCTGCGTCTCTCGTTGAACGATCATCAGATGACTATTACAGCGAATGCCGAAATGGGCGCCGCTTTGGAAACAATTCCTGTCAGCTATTCTGCAGATGAATTTAAGATTGCTTTCAATGCACGCTATCTGTTTGATGTAATCCGCAATGTATTTACAGAAGAAATGTGCATGCGTTTTAACAGTAGCGTATCTCCCTGCACAATCGCTCCGATTAACGGGAATCAGTATACCTATCTTGTACTGCCGGTACGAGTGTTGGATAACTGATAATCAAATTAACGATTCCTGCCTTCGGGCAGGTTTTTTTATTTTTTGGAATATCATCTTTGGTTATTTTTCTTCATAATATTATTATATTAAATGGCAAAAGCATGAAAAAGGCATAGATATTCGATAATCAATAAATATTTTTTTCAAAAGCATTGACAAACTTTACAATGCATGTTATTCTATCATCGTTGTTAGCACTCTTATAGTGTGAGTGCTAACAAGAAAGAAAGGGGGGTTGATGATGGACGTTGATGCGCGGAAGTTGCGGATATTGCAGGCCATCATTGAGGATTATATCCTTAGCAACACCCCTGTCGGTAGTCGTACGCTGAGTAAGACCAGTGGGCTTGGAGTATCCAGTGCCACCATCCGCAATGAGATGGCCGATCTTACCGAGATGGGTTATCTGATGCAGCCGCACGTATCGGCGGGTCGTGTGCCAAGCGAGAAAGCGTATCGTCTCTATGTTACGCGTCTGATGCCGGAAGGCCTTACTGACGCTGAACGGGAGCGCGCCCGCACTTTCTTCACCAGCCGTATACACGATATGGAAGACCTGCTTGCCCAGGGTGCTGAAGTAATCAGTGAGCTGACACATTACACTGCATTAGTGCTGACTCCTCGGCAGAGCGATTTGAAAGTCAGCCGTGTGCAGTTAGTACCGGTAGGAGAAGGACGTGCGCTGCTGGTGATCGTTACTGACAGCGGCATCATCCGTGATACGGTACTGAGAGTCAGTGGACGGCTAGACGATACTTCCCTATATACCATTGGCCGGATGTTGAGTGAACGTCTTCAGGGATTGACGTTGCGTCAAGTGCGTGAACTGTTGTATGGCTATGCTGCCCATTCTGATGCGGATGCTAGAGTGCTCAGTGGTATAGCCGACTTGGCCGGTCAGATGGAAAAACAGACCGAGAGCGACCGAGTAACTGTGGGCGGTGCTCACTGCATCCTGTATTATCCCGAGTACGCGGAAGTCAGCCGTGCACGCGCATTCATGGCTGAGCTGGAAGACCGTGACTGCCTGATCAGTCTCATGCGGCAGTGTGAAGGACAGCCTAGTGTTCTGATCGGTGCGGAAACAGGTATTCCTGCATTTTCTGACTGCTCGGTGATTACCGCACCTTACCGTGTGGGACACGGACACACAGGTGCAATCGGTATCATAGGTCCTACGCGTATGCCCTATGCGCATATGACCGAGCTGATGACCTTGCTGGGCGAGGCTCTCAGTGAAATGCTTTCATGACCCGGAGGAATAAGATGAGCAAGAAGAAGGACGTACCGCAGAGCGAAGAAGCACTGCAGCCGGAAACTGTACCGGCAGAAAATGAACAGGCAGAAGAAACAAACATTGCTGACGATATTGCGGAACTGCGTACTCAGCTGGAAGAAGCTGTTAAGCAGCGTGAAGAGTACCTGAATCTGGCCCAGCGCGTACAGGCGGATTTCGAAAACTTCCGTCGCCGCAATAGCGGTGTCCGCGCTGAAGCATATGAAGACGGTGCGCGGGCTTTTATCAAGACTATACTGCCGGTAATAGACAACTTGGAGCGTGCACTGGCTGCAGAAAGCAACGATCAAGCGCTGAAAGAAGGAGTTACACTGGTTTATCGCCAGCTGAGCGATGTGCTTGAAAAGCGCGGCGTTACAGTAATCGACCGTACCGGAGAGAAATTTGATCCCGCATTGGAAAATGCTGTAATGCAGGGCACTGCTGATGAAGGCGAGCCCGGAACAGTATGTGCTGTACTACAGAAAGGCTATCGCATGGGAGACTTTGTTCTGCGTCATGCTATGGTCAAGGTAGTAGCGGAGTAAAAAAACGACACTCACACGTAAGTGTGTTTCCATAAAATAACTGCTGAAAAGAAAACGGAGGAAATTATTATGAGTAAGATCATCGGTATCGACCTGGGTACTACCAACAGCTGTGTTGCCGTCATGGAGGGCGGCGAACCTACCGTTATCGCGAATTCTGAAGGCGCACGCACTACACCGTCTGTAGTTGCTTTCACCAAGGAAGGCGAGCGTCTGGTAGGCCAGATCGCAAAGCGTCAGGCTATCACGAACCCTGACCGCACTATCTCTTCTATCAAGCGCCAGATGGGTACCAACTATCATGTATCCATTGATGGCAAAAACTACAACCCGCAGGAAATCAGCGCCATGATCCTGCAGAAGCTGAAGGCTGATGCCGAAAGCTATCTGGGTGAGACCGTGACACAGGCTGTCATCACTGTTCCCGCTTACTTCAGTGACAGTCAGCGCCAGGCTACTAAGGATGCCGGACGTATTGCTGGCCTGGAAGTACTGCGCATCATCAACGAGCCTACTGCAGCCTCTCTGGCCTACGGCCTGGACAAGGAAGAAGCTCATAAGATCCTGGTTTACGACCTGGGCGGCGGTACATTTGATGTCAGCCTGCTGGAGATCGGCGATGGTGTATTCGAAGTTCTGGCTACCAATGGTGATACTCGTCTGGGCGGCGATGACTTTGATAACCGCATCATTGATTATGTAGCAGATGCCTTCCAGAAAGAGAATGGCATTGACCTGAAAAAGGATCGTATGGCTTACCAGCGTCTGAAGGAAGCTGCCGAAAAAGCTAAGATCGAACTGTCCGGTGTTATGAGTGCAAACATTAATCTGCCCTTCATTACTGCTGACGCTACCGGTCCTAAGCATCTTGACATGACCCTGACCCGCGCTAAGTTTAATGAGCTGACTGCTGACCTGGTTGAAAAGACCATTACTCCTCTTCAGAATGCTCTGCGTGATGCTGGCCTGAGTGCTTCTCAGATTGATAAGGTTATCCTCGTAGGCGGTTCTACCCGTATTCCTGCTGTTCAGGAAGCTGTCAAGCGCGTAACTGGCAAAGAGCCCTTCAAGGGCATCAACCCTGACGAGTGCGTGGCTATCGGTGCTGCTATCCAGGCTGGTGTTCTGGGCGGCGAGGTCAAGGATGTTCTTCTGCTGGATGTTACTCCGCTGTCTCTGGGCCTTGAGACCGAAGGTCATATCTTCACCCGTCTGATCGACCGCAATACCACGATTCCTACCGAAAAGAGCCAGGTGTTCTCTACTGCTGCTGACGGACAGACTACTGTTGAGATCCATGTACTGCAGGGCGAGCGCCCCATGGCATATGACAACAAGACTTTGGGCCGCTTCCAGCTGACCGGCATTCCCGCTGCACCGCGTGGCGTGCCGCAGATTGAGGTTACCTTCCGCATTGATAAGAATGGTATCGTTTCTGTATCCGCCAAGGATAAGGGTACCGGTAATGAACAGAACATCACCATCACCAGCTCCACCAACATGAGCGAGGAAGAAATCCAGCAGCGTGTAAAGGAAGCTGAGCAATACGCTGAGCAGGACAAGAAGCGCAAGGAAGAGGTTGAGACCCTGAACCGTGCTGACAGCCTGACTTATGAGATGGAGAAGCAGCTCAAGGAAAACGGCGACAAGCTGTCTGCTGAAGACAAGGCTGCTGTTGAAAAGGAACTGGCTGATTTCAAGGCTGTACGCGAACGTAACAATGCCGATGAGATCAAGAATGCCATGGACGGCATGACCCAGCGTGTATACGCTATCTTTGGCAAGCTGTATCAGCAGCAGGGTGGCGCGCCTGATATGGGTGGTGCACCTGACATGGGCGGCCAGGCTGGTACGCAGAATGATGACGGTAGCTTCAATGCTGACGGCAGCGTACAATAAAAATGCTTCCGAATGAGAATGAGCGGCAGCCCATTCTCAGTGATTTCCGATTAATCAATGATGCTTTGCATCAGTTCCGGACAATGCGCAATGCGGAAAATCCCGCATTGCGCACTGCCGGTTAAGGTGATGAAAAAACATGGCAAACAAACGTGATTATTATGAGGTGCTGGGCGTAGATAAAAACGCTTCAGCGGAGGACATCAAGAAGGCCTATCGAAAGAAGGCTAAGGAATGTCACCCTGACCTGCATCCCAACGATAAGGAAGCTGAAGCCCGCTTCCGTGAGCTGAATGAGGCCAACGAGGTGCTATCTGATCCAGATAAGCGTGCCCGTTATGATCAATTTGGCTTTAATGATCCTATGAACGGCGGCGGTGGGTTTGACACCAGCGGCTTTGGCGGTTTCGGCGGGTTTGGTGATCTTGGGGACATCTTTTCACAGATGTTTGGCGGCGGCATGGGTTCTTCAAGGCGTGCCAACGCACCTCAGCAGGGCAACGATCTTCGTTATGACCTGCGCATCTCTTTTGAGGAAGCTGTGTTCGGCTGTGAGAAGTCTTTCGAATTCTATCGCAGCGAGCTGTGTGAAGATTGCCACGGCACTGGTGCGAAGCCGGGTACTCAGCCACAGACTTGTCCTACCTGTAAAGGTAGCGGCCAGGTACGTGTGCAGGGTGGCTTCATGACGACGATTCGTACTTGTCAGACATGTGGCGGTACTGGTAAGGTCATTAAGGACCGCTGCGTAAAATGTGGCGGTACTGGCAGAGTCAAGCGGAAGCGTACAGCGACTGTCAAGGTCCCGGCTGGTATTGATAACGGTCAGACTATCGTTATGAATGGTCAGGGAGAACCAGGTATTAATGGCGGACCTAATGGTGATCTTTATATCGTGATTACTGTACGGCCTCATAAACTGTTCCGTCGTGACGGTACAAACCTGTATCTTGATATGCCAATCAGTTTCCCCACTGCTGCATTGGGCGGTGAAATCGATATTCCGACGCTTAAGGGGACAGTAAAGTATACTGTACCGGAAGGTACGCAGAACGATACTGAGTTCCGCCTGCGCGGAAAAGGCGTACCGCAGGTACGAAGCAGCTATGTGGGTGATCTGATAGTGCGTGTACGTGTAGAAGTACCTACCCGGCTGAGCGATAAACAGAAGGAACTGCTGCGGCAGCTGGATGAAAGCAGTACTGGAAAAGAGTATAAAGAGCGAAAGTCCTTTTTGGATAAGATGAAAGGATTGTTCAATTGAGTCAATCAGAACGCCGTGCCTGAAGGCACGGCGTTTTGCAAAACTCGGATAAATAAGATATAATACAGACACGGATAATAAAGGGAGGCTGTATGCATGGACTGGATTGAAATTACAGTATCTACGAACAGCGAAGGCGCGGATATTGTATCTGAAGCCTTAATGCGCCAAGGTGCGGTAGGTACGCAGATTGTAGATCGAGCAGATGTGCCAGATCCTTCCAAACCAGTTGGATATTGGGAACTGATTGATCCTAAAATGATTGAGCAAATGCCTGAAGATGTGCAGGTGAAAGCCTGGTTTGAATCACTTGAAGCATTGCGCGGACTGGAAGCATGTCTGAATGCACTGCCAAAACTGACAGGGATGGATCTGGGTACATTGACTGCCAGCACGCAGAATGTACATGAGCAGGATTGGGCAGAATGCTGGAAGCAGTACTATAAGCCTTTCCGTGCCGGAAAACGACTTGTGATAAAGCCAAGCTGGGAATCATGGGCAGCTGAAGAGGATGATCTGATCATCGAACTGGATCCTGGCATGGCATTTGGTACCGGTACTCATGAAACAACTGCCATGTGCGTAGAAATGATCGAAAAGCATTACCATGGCGGAAGCGTGCTGGATGTAGGCACGGGCAGCGGCATTCTGGCGATAGCTGCAGCAAGACTGGGCGCAAAACAGGTGCTGGGTGTGGATATTGATCCCATGGCTGTTCAGGTGGCTCGCGAGAACGTGGAAAAGAATAGCCTTCAGGATATCATTGATATTCGGGAGGGTGATTTGGTTGCTGGCCTGGATGATGTACGCTGTGATTTTGCGGTTGCGAATATTCTGGCGGATGTGATTGCCCTGCTGGCAGGGCCGCTAAAAAATCATCTTGCACCAGACGCGCTTTTCGTGTGCAGCGGTATTCTGCAGGAACGTGAAGAAGATGTACAGACAGTTCTGCGCGAGAATGGATATCAGGTGTTTGACCGGATGCAGAAGGGCGGATGGGTTGCTCTCGCTGCACGCGTGGGGTGAATCATGCATCGGTTTTTTGCAGATGAAAATGGAATAAAGAACGGTCTGGCACGTCTGGAAAGCGAGGATGCGGCACATGCTTTGCGTGTTCTGCGGCTCAGAAACGGAGACAGCATTCAGCTGTTCAGTGAAGGTGATGCGTTTTCAGCAGTTATTGAAGATATTACGGACGGTGTAACTGTACGTGTATTGAATAAGCTGAAAAGTCCTGAACCGACTTTGAGGGTAACGCTGTATCAGGGTGTGCCTAAAGGCGATAAAATGGAGTATATCGTGCAGAAATGCACTGAAGCGGGCGTGCAGCGCATTGTGCCGGTTAATATGCCGCGCTGTGTAGCACGGCTTGCACCAGACGATGACAAGAAGCGTGTACGATGGCAGCGTATTGCACGTGAAGCGGCTAAACAGGCTTTTCGAGCTGCGGTTCCAGAAATAGCACCTGCTATTCCTATTTCTGCATTACCTGATTTGCTTTCCAAGCATGAATTAGCGCTTGTGCCATGGGAAGAAGAGCAAAACGGCATATTACGAACATTGATCATACCTGGCATACAAGATCTGGCTATCGTGATTGGGCCTGAAGGCGGTATGAGCGAAGAAGATGTGGCACCGATGCTTGCTGCCGGAGCCAAAACGATTACATTGGGCCCGCGTATTTTCCGAACTGAAACTGCTGGATTGGCTGCTATTGTTGCTGCTATGACTCTGAGCGGAAACTTGGAATAAGTAATCAGATATATACTTGAAATGCAGGAAATAATGTATATATCCCGTTCTATAATTGAAAACTAACCGGGAGATGGAGAACAATGAAAAAACGGGTTTTCATGCTTCTGCTGGTGCTAGTAATATGTATGAGTGCTACTGTTGAAGCGGAAGATATTAAGGACAGGGAATTGTTTCCGTATTATGAAGCATATTCTGCTTATGCCGACTCTGGACGGTTTTGGATTGAAGTGCCAAATAACTATGGGTATATTGATCAGTCTGACTGGTTTGGCTATCCCGGTATTCTCATAACGGATGGCAATATGGAGCATACTTGCCTGGTTTGTCAAATGGAAAACGGATATCGCAAACATCAGACCATGAGCCAGGCGAGACAAAGTAATGGATTTTACAAAGAAGGTAAAGCTGTTACTGAAGGTAAAAGTACAGATGGCAGCAAGATCCTTGATAGCTATGAAATTAACGGACTACCTGCATGGCGGGTAGAGATGATAGATCAGGATTATGAAATGATCTGGCTGAAGGATGGCGAGGATCTTTATTACCTGATGTATCCTGTCTCAGATGCTGAATATGCAGATCAGATGCGCCGGATGGCGAATAGCTTTGTGGTTGTGGATTCACCTAACATGAAAGCGGCCCCGGAAACGGACTTTGAGTTTGTTATAACAGATGGTGCTGCAGCGATTACTGCGTATATTGGCAACGATTTTCACGTGCTGGTTCCCGATACGCTGGACGGAGCTCCTGTGCGAGAAATCGGGGAAACAGCATTCTATGAATCAGATGTGTTGGAAGTAGTTTTACCGGACAGTATTGAAGTGATAGGGCCGTTTGCCTTTTCCGGTTGTACACATATGGTACGTTTGCATTTGCCCTCTGCTTTGAAAGCAGTACCTTCAGGCATGCTTGAAAGCTGCTTCCGTCTGGACTGGCTGAATCTGGAACAAACGCAGATACAAACGATAGGAGCGGCTGCATTCTGGGGAGACCAGTATCTGGAGGAAATTGGTTTTCCGGATACACTGGAATCCATTGAACATGATAATTTTGTTATGTGTGACTATTTGGGATACTTCTCTGTTTCGGATGCGTGTGTTGGATTTACTACTGATGCAGACGGTCAGGTATTGCTGTCCCGTGACGGCAAGACATTATTGCATGCAGGATGCTGGTTAGGCACAGATGGGGATGGGTATATTGTTCCAGATGGAGTGGAAATCATCAGAAGTTATGCCTTTGCAGAATCCATTAACCTGACAACAGTGACATTACCGGATTCTCTACGTGAAATCGGAGGCTGTGCATTCTTTAATACTGCTCTGAAAGAATTGCATATCCCAGCTGGAGTTGAGCGCATTGGGACAATGATTACTGATAAAGGACCGGGAACAGTAAATATTGGCAATGGAATAAAGATATATTTTGGTGCATCAGGAAGCGCCGCAGAAACGTTCTGCAAACAATTTGATCTGAATTTTGTTGAGGAAAAGCAGGAGACAGAAACTATAAAATGAAAAGAGTCGCCTTTCAGACACTGGGATGCAAGGTCAATCAGTATGACAGCCAAGCCATGCTGGAGCTTTTTGAAGCAGCTGGTTACGAAGCTTGTCATTTTGATGAAGTCTGCGATGTATACGTTGTGAATACCTGTACTGTCACAGGAACTGGCGACAAAAAAAGCCTGCAGGCAGCGCGGCGTGCGAGGCGGCTGAATCCGAATGCGGAGATCATACTTTGCGGTTGCCTGGCACAGCGCGACGGTGAAAAACTGCTAGAGACGACAGACGCGAGGCTAATCCTGGGGACTGCACGCCGGGCAGAAGTGGTTTCACTGCTTGAGAAGGCAGTAGCGGGAAATATACGTATCTGCGCTGTGACCGATGTGACTCGGACACCCTATGAACCGCTGTGGATCACGCGGCAGGAAGGACGTACACGTGCAGTACTCAAAATCCAGGAAGGCTGTGATCGGTATTGTACTTACTGCATTATTCCCTACGTCCGTGGCGGTATCCGCTCGAGAAGCATTGCAGATGCTGCAGCTGAGGCAGCTCATCTGGCACAGGCAGGATACCGCGAACTGGTATTGACAGGCATTCATCTGACCAGCTACGGCCGGGATTTCCATGATGGGACCGGATTGCTGGATGTGATTAAGGCGCTACAGGAGATTCCGGGGGTAGAGCGTATCCGCCTGGGAAGTCTGGAACCGATCATTGCTACAGAGAAATTTGCTAATGCGCTTAGCAATATGGACAAAATATGTCCTCAGTTCCATCTGGCTCTACAGAGCGGAAGCGATAGTGTGCTTCGCAGGATGCGACGGCGCTATGATACAGCTGCCTTCCGTGAAAGTGCTGCTGCACTGAGAGCGGCATTTCCGGGATGCGCGCTGACGACTGACGTATTGTGTGGATTTCCGGGTGAAACGGAAGAAGAACATGCAGATACGATGGCATTCTGCCGTGAGATAGCCTTTGCAAGGATGCACGTATTTCCGTATAGTGAGCGAACAGGGACTCCTGCAGCGGAAATGCCGGACAGTGTGCCTGTACACTTGCGGGAAGCGCGTGCTCGGCAGCTGATCGCTCTGGGACATGAAATGGCAGATGCTTACCGTCGCTCTCAACTGGGCAGTGTGCGCAATGTGCTGTTTGAGACTTGTGACGGCGTTATGAGTGTGGGGTATACGCCCGAATACATGCGCTGTGAGGCTCCGGGTACGTTATGCGGACAAACATTGCCAGTAACCCTGACTGGACTGGCCAGCGAAGGGTTTATCGGGGAAGTCGAAAAATAGTAACCAAGATGTGCATCAAAACAGAATTATAAATCGTCTAATAGATGAAAGGAGAAACAGAAAATGGATGACTGCATCTTCTGCCGCATTGCACGCGGAGAGATTCCTGCAACAAAGGTGTACGAGGACGAATACGTGGTGGCATTTCGTGATATCAATCCATTGGCTCCCAAGCATGTTGTGATCATCCCGCGTCGGCATGTGGATAGTCTTAATCAGCTGGATGGATTGAATGAGAACGAACAGTTGGCTCTGCTGCATGCCTGCCGTACGGTTGCACAGGCTGAAGGTATTACTGAAAGCGGATACCGTGTGGCTATCAATTGTGGTGAAGACGCTGGCCAAACAGTGCATCATTTGCATGTACATGTGCTTGGTGGTGGAAAACTTTCCGTTAACATGGCGTAAGCCAAAAAGTCAAAAACCAGTTGACGTATAAGGCAAATTGCTATATAATACGTACACGGTCGCCATCCGCCGTGGATCACGGCGATTGCCAAGGCGAGATAGGCGAAGGGAGGGAAAACAAGTGTCTGAAGTTCGGGTCAAGGAAAACGAATCCTTGGAAAGCGCTCTTAAGCGTTTCAAGCGTCAATGCGCTCGCGCAGGCGTTATGGCCGAAGTGCGTAAGCGTGAGCATTATGAGAAGCCCAGCGTAAAGCGCAAGAAGAAGGCGGAGGCAGCGCGTAAGCGTCGCTATTAAGCCTCAAGAAAAAAGAAGCTCCTGAGACGAGCTTCTTTTTTTTACCTTTGGGAAGGGAGTAGGAAGGATGTGTGCTCTTTGGTAACTGTATGAGTTATTTGCTCAGGAAAGCGGTCCTGCACTGCAGACCACGGTCAGGATAGTTGGTGATCAGGGTATCTGCACCTTCTGCAAGAACAGCGCGGAGGTCTTGCTCAGTATTGACTGTCCAGGTATTGATTTGGATTCCAGCACGATGAGCTATGGCACAGGTGCCACCGGGGGTAATGACTTCAGAGAAGTGCGGATGAATAGCATCTACCCCCAGAGCTACGGCGTATGCCCAGGGACGGATTAAAGAAGCTTCATAAAGCAAACCGCAGTAAAGATTTGGATCAATGTCCTTTACTCGGAGCATGCTCCGATGATTGAAAGAGGAGAAAAGCACGCGGTCAAGCATGTTTTCTTTTGCAGCAAGCTCGATCGTCTTCTTTTCAAGTTCCGGATAGTCAATCAGGCTATTCTTCAACTCGATATTGATACGCAGACCGGTCGGCTCTAGCAGCTGGAAAACTTCCTGAAGAGTGGGAATGCGGGCATCTGAAAACTCCGGATGTGTTTTATTAAAGTGGAAGCGCTTGAGCTCGCTCAGCGTCAGATTCTTTACCCAACCTTCACCATCGGATACGCGCTCAATGGTTTCATCATGAGTGACTACCAGTTCACCGCTGCGGCAGATATGAACATCCAGTTCCACGCCGTCTGCTTTCATATCAGCTGCCATACGGAAGGCTTCAAGGGTATTTTCGGGCGCATATGCAGAGGCGCCGCGATGTGCGAAGATGTACTGTTCCATATTGTCTCCTTTACAGATTATTTCAAATATATGCCGTTCCCATAATAATGGAAACGGCACAGTTATTTTTTTGAATCAGATTAAATCATTTTGATGAACTTGGTCATGACATAACCTACATGGCCATTATAACGGACGTAACTCCAGTTTTTGCCGTAGGTCAGCACCTGCATATAGGCATTTTCGGGGATGACCAGAACACGTGCATAACCCATACCAGGGCCTTCGCGAAGGTTGAGGCCACCCTGTTCGGTAGAGACCTGAGCATACTTTTCACCAGCGGTGGGAATGGGTACCGTGGGAGTGGGTGTAACAGTAGGCACACCGGAACCCATGACCAGGAATTTGGTCATTACATAACCGACCATGCCGTTATAGCTTATATAGCACCAGTTGGTACCATAAGTAATCACGTCCACGATTTTCCCGGGAGGAATCAGGGTGATTCGAGCAGCTTTCTGATCGGGGGCCTTGCGGAGATTCAGCTTGCCGCTTGGAGTAGAGACAACAGCCTGATTGCCAGAGGGAACGGGCGGAGGAGTGACGCTGCCACCGCTACCGCCGCCAGTGGGCGTAGGTGTATCGGGGCCACTGGGCATGGAAGTTTCACCGGCCAGACGAACAAACTTGCTCATTACATAACCATAGTGGCCATTATACCAGGCGTAGCACCACTGCGTGCCATAGGTGATGACAGTGAAGCTGGCATCTTCCGGAATGCGGGTAATAATAGATGCAGAGGCGCTGGCAGTCTTGCGCATGTTCAGCTTGCCGCCCTGAGGCTTGGTATATACGAAAGCAGTAGTACCTTCAGGCGTTTCAGGAGCTGGTGATGGGGTGGGGCCACTGGGCGTGGTATCGGTAGGCGTAGGAGCGCTGCCTAGCTTGACGAACTTGGTCATTACATAGCCGTAATAGCCGTTATACCAGACATAGCACCAGGTTCCACCATAGGTGACGACAGTCAGCGCAGCGTTTTCGGGAATGACAGTGATTCGTGTGGCATTGGTGCTGGGATTTTTACGCAGGTTGAGGCCGCCGCCTTTAGGCGCAGTATTAACCCAGCCAGTCTGTCCTTCGGGAGGAGTCAAAGGCGGAGGAGTAATGCTACCACCACCGGTAGGACCGGGCGTGACATCGGCGGGAGGAGTGACCTCGGCGCCTGTAACGGTGATAGTGCAGGTGGCAGAGTGACCGCTGCCATCAGCCGCGGTAGCGGTGATGATGCAGGTGCCGGCTTTCCAGGTGCTGACTACACCATTGTTGACAGTAGCAATGGTCTTATCCGACGTGGTCCAATTGACTGACTTGTTGGTAGCACTGTCAGGCGCAACAGTAGCGATCAGGGTCAGGGTTTTTCCAGTCTCCAGGCCGGCGCTGTTCTGAGACAGGGAGATGCTGGTAACCGGAGTACCTACGGTAACAGTGCAGGTAGCAATTACAGCGGGATTATCGACAGATACGGCGGTAATAACAGCAACGCCCTCATTCTGGCCGATGACCAGGCCGGTATTGGATACAACGGCAACGCTGGTGTTGCTGCTGGTATAGGTTACATTTTTATTGGTAGCATCCGAGGGCGTGAATACAGGTGTCAATGTCGCACTGCCGCTCGGGGCCAGAGATACGGAAGCGGGAGATAGGGTCAGACCTGTTACAGACTGAGTAACGATCACAGCACAGGTAGCCGTGACGCCGCTGCCGTCAGCTGCAGTAGCGGTGATGGTGCAGGTGCCGGCCTTCACGCCAGTGATCAGTCCACCGGCGGAGACAGACGCAATCGTTGAATCACTGCTCGTATAGGTAACATTCTTGTTGGCGGCGCCAGCAGGCTCAACAGTTGCGACCAGTTGCTCTGTGCTGCCTACACGCAGGGTGACGGCGCTCTTGTCAAGATTGATTTTGGTCACTTTGACCGTTTCTGGCGCTACATAGGAAATCAGCGTGCGCGTATAGGAACCGTCATCATTGACATGCACCGAAGCGGACAGAGAAGCGGTGCTCTCTGCGCCGTCAGCATCCTTGGCCTTGACAGTAACGGTAAAGTTGTGGTCACCGGCAGCCAGTGCCATAGGGAGGGTGACCTTACCGACTGGCGCGGTGCCGCTCAGTGCACCCACCGTATAGGTCAAGGTATATGGTTCCTTGCCATACTGGGCACCCATGCTGAAAGAGATGCCAGTGGGCTGTAAACCATCATCTGTCACCTGGAAATTATAGCAATAGGCGCGCAGGGCAGGATCTGCTACTGCTGCAGGCATGATTGCTGCCAGTAACAGTAGGCATAGCATCAGGGATAAAAAGCGTTTCATTGTTTTCATACTGCCGACCATCCTTTTTGATTATCCGCATGCGAAAAAAGCGCAGTATTTTTCATCCTTTATTATATGCTTTTCACTGCGGGCGTTTCAAGGTAAGGATGTAACAATTATGCTTCGTATTGTTACAGAACGATGAAACTTTCCAAGATATGGTGTTTTTTACTTTGTCATAGGGATTTGTTTGCTTTTGTGGATGAAATGTAATAAAACTGCATATAATGCAGCACACATATATATTTCGGCTTTATTAATATTCCTGCATTAATTATTTTGTATTGATTATGCAGATGAATATCTTGGAAATATAAGAAAACGAAGCCGGACACGGCACAATAGCCGTATCCGGGCATGCTATAAGCGAGAAATACACTTAATCAGTCGTTGTCGAGTGCTTCAAGGCCTTTACGGGCTTCAGGCTTACTGTCACCGTGCATTACGAAGAGCATAGTAATGAAGGCAAGTGCAACAAATACTGTAGCATATGGGAACAGAGTTGTCATACCGGCCTTGTCCATCAGCATGCCGCTCAGGTATGGTGTTACAGTCTGCGCTGCCATACTGGCAGTATAGTAATACCCGGTATAACGTCCTATATCGCTGCCACGGCACATTTCAACGACCATGGGGAAGCTGTTTACATTAATAGTAGCCCATGCAATTCCAGCCAGTGCAAACATGAGGTTCATCAGTAAGGTGCTGCTGCCTGCACGCAGGAAAGAAGCAATGCCGAAGGCGGCCGCAAGCATAACAATACCGGCCAGGATCGTCTTTTTACGGCCAACGCGGCTGGCAATGATACCTACTGGCAGATAACTGATGATAGCGGCAGCTTGGGCAATGATCAGAGTCATATTGAAGTCACGGGAAAGTACCTTACCGGCATATACACTGTACTTACTGGTAACAGCGTTATAACCCATGAACCACAGCACGATGGAGAGGAGCAGGAAAATCAGACTACGGCGCTCTGCGCTTCCCAGCTTTTGCTTGCTGCCGGAAACATCGTCTTCTTTTTCTTCAATGCCGTATTTTTGACTTTCTTCATGCATTTCACGTGCCCATTTGGGCTCGCGTACTGTCAGCAGGAAAATGCCCAAAGAAATCAGCATCAGCCCAGATACGATAATGAAGAATTTGAGATAGGGCATGAGTGCATTTCTGGCGGAGCCTGTTGCGAACATCATTCCAAGCCCCAAAATGATTATACCGCCTGCACTGCCCATAAGGTTAATGATAGCATTGGCTTTGCTGCGAAGAGGTTTCATTGTGACATCAGGCATTAGCGCCACTGCAGGGCTGCGGAAGATGGCCATACTGATGAGCAGCAAGAGCAGGACTGCGATGAAAAGAATCAGCGGCCGCGGATTCTGCGAAGTAATATCATGGGCATAGGCCTGACGTGCTGGAGCAACGTAGCTCAAATAATCTGCATCGTCCAGCTTGATGGATGAGAACTGTTCACGGGAAATGGCTTTTATACCTTCAGGCGCTTCATCGGCAAGGACAAAGCGCTCACCTTCGGGCGTCATCAGGTCGCCTGTATAGGAATGATCATATAGCGTCTGCATTGTTTCGGGTGTATCCATACCTTGGATTGCAGACAGATTTTTCAACTGCTTGCCGTCAACAAAACCCAGAACTGCTAACAATACAGCAGCACACAATGTTCCAATCAGTATGAAGGGAGTGCGGCGTCCGAGACGACTTCCGCATTTATCGGAGATCGCACCGAACAGGGGCAGCATAAACAGTGCCAGAACGTTGTCTAGCGCCATTATGATACCGCTGTTTGCTTGTGACATGCCAAACTTATCGGTCAGGATTTTGGGAATCAGGCTGTCATATGCCTGCCAGAAGGCGCAGATAAGAAAAAAAGCAAAGCCAACGAGGAGTGTACGCCGATAGGATAGCTTCACAGTAATCCCTCCAAATATTGGAAATATTGCCATTATTGTACGCTTATTACTACACTATTGCAAGTAGAACGCATCGTGACAAACGATATCTTTCATGCTATACTGAGCCTTGAATTTAGCCAATAAAGGAGCATGTGAGGAGGCTGTTTTATGATCAGACAATCGGCATTTACAGAAAATGCATATATGCTCAAGGGCGGACTTCACTGCCATACCACGCGTTCCGACGGAAAAGGCACACCTGAAGCAGTCATTGCCCTGCATGAGGAGAATGGCTATGATTTCCTTGCACTGACTGATCATCGGATTTACAACTTTAAAAACTATCTTCCCGGCAGCCGTCTGACAATTATACCGGGCATGGAGATGGACTGGAATATTGCTCCTAAGCATCCGATTCATTGTTTTCATATCGTATTTCTTGGACGCGAAAAGCCCAATAATCCCTACGAACAGGACCAACGCTTTGAAGGTGGTATTGAGATCAGCGGCCAGGAAGAACTCCAACCGTATTTGGACCAGGCTCATGCAGACGGCCAACTGACATTTTATTGCCATCCACAGTGGAGCAGTACATTTGTTCGAGAGTTTGAGTGCTTGCAGGGTAATTTCGCCATGGAGCTCTGGAACAGCGGAAGCGTGCGTGGCTTTAATATTGATACAAATAACGGCTTCCTGTGGGATGAACTGTTAATGCAGGGAAAGCGTGTATATGGTGTCGCTGTAGATGATGGGCACAGTATGGAGGACCATTGTCATGGATGGGTTCGTGTGCGTGCAGAAAACAATGTGGATAGTATTCTTGCAGCATTAAAAGAGGGTTCCTTCTATGCTTCTTCGGGACCAGAGATATATGATTTCTATATTGATGATGACGGCTTCGGACATGTAGAATGTTCTCCTTGCCGTGAAATTCGATTTGTCTGTGCAACCCGGGCCATGCGCAGGCTCTTTGATGAGAGCGGCAGTATGACCAGCGGAATGATGCCGACGGCAGTGAATGAATTTTTCCCGTATCTGCGCGCAGAAGTCACCGATGCACAAGGGAATACAGCCTGGACAAATCCCATTTTCCTGCATGACGAGAAGTAATATACACTAAAGGACAAGTTTTTGGGCTTTTTTTCAAAAAGGCCCGTTTTTTTCATAAAAATGGTAGAAAAAATGCAATTTTCCCATTGCAAAAACTGGACATATACTGTATAATCCTTTATTGGCACATCCTTGCGCCGCGTGATGCCGCGGCGCCATATGTCCATGAGGAGGTGAAAGTATGAACAAGTACGAACTGGTCTACGTCATTGACACCGCACTGGATGATGATGCTCGCAAGGTGGTTATCGACCGCTTCAACGGCATGATCGAACAGGAAGGCGGTAAGGTGCTGAAGGTGGATGAATGGGGCAAGCGCCGTCTGGCCTATCCCATCAACTACAAGACCGAAGGCTACTATGTATTGGTTAACTTCGAATCCGAGGCTACTCTGCCCCGTGAGATCGAGCGTACCATGCAGATCGCCGAGTCTATCCTTCGTTACCTGATCGTAAAGGTGGAGGAGAAGCGCAGCAACGTGAAGCCTCGTCCCGAGCGCAAGGCGCCCGAGGCCGAAGAGGAAATTCCTGCTGCCGAAGCGCTGGAAGCTGCTGAAGAAGCGCCCGTCGCTGAACCTACGGAAGAGTAAAGCAAGGAGGGAAAAGCATGAATAAGGTTTTCATAGTTGGGAACCTGACGCGCGACCCCGAATTGCGCACTGTCCGTGATGGCATTTCCGTTTGTTCGTTCACCGTGGCAGTAAATCGCCGCATCCGCAATGCGGAAGCTGGCCAACCCGAAGCGGATTTCTTCCGCGTAACGGCTTGGCGCGGCTTGGGCGAGAATTGCTCCAGGTATCTGGCCAAGGGCCGCAAAGTTGCGGTTACTGGTAGCGTGTCCGTCAGCACCTATACTGGCAATGACGGCACGACCCGCGCCACCCTGGAAGTCACGGCAGACGATGTGGAGTTCCTGTCGCCTCGCGGCGAAGGCGGAGAAGTCCCCGCCACTCCGCGTCCGCAGGCTGCTCCCGTCGCCCCGCAAAGCAATGGCTTTGTTCAGGTGGACGACGACGAACTGCCCTTCTGATCAGAATAACGAGAATAGGAGGATCAAGATTCAATGTCTGAAGATCGTGGCGAAAGAAAAATGCGCCCGCGCGGCCATAAACCCCGCCGCAAGGTGTGTGATTTCTGCGTAAATAAGATCGCTTACATCGACTATAAGGACGTGAACCGCCTGCGCCGCTATGTCAACGAGCGCGGCAAGATCATGCCCCGCCGTATGACCGGCACCTGCGCAAAGCATCAGCGTCAGTTGTCCGAGGCCATCAAGCGCGCCCGTGCCATCGCGCTGCTGCCCTACACGGTCGAGTAAACGGAAAACAGAAAACGGTCACATCGCTCAATGAGCCTGGTGTGGCCGTTTTTCAATGTAAAAACCGCGTCTGTGAATTTGACTCATAGCCGCGGTTTTTGTTAATCTGATATGAATAATAGCCGTTTTATCGCAATTGAATGTGTTATTGGATGTTTCCGTATGCGGCAATTGCTTCATCAACAGTCATATATCCATTGCTTACCTGCCAGCCGGCCTTGCTGACTTGCGAGGAAGCCGCATCAGACAGACCGAGTTCCGATGTATTGATTAACTGCTGCACATCGAGCTTTCCGAACGGTGCATACACACTGTCCAAGGACATATCTACACATGGAGTTACCATGCGTTTGGCCATAGCCATTTGATTCAGCTCGCTTGTGCTGGTCAGGAAACGCATGAATTCATTGGCCATAGTCAGATTTTTGCTGTTCTTATTGACTCCGAAGCCAATGGATATAGCATTGATAAAGTAGCCGCCTTTTTCGGTGGAAGGAACAGGGTGAAAACTATATTTGAATGGATGGGCGGTGAAGGCTTCAGACTTAGCTTCCCGTTTTTCGGTTCCGGAAACAGTGTTACCTGTAGCCAGCATCATTGGCACATCGCCTTCGAAGAAGCGCAGAATCACTGCATCATAGTTGTCTTTTAGTTCATTGCAGTTTTCGAGATTAATATAGCCATGCCCCACAAAATCAGCAGTTAGTTCAAGAGTGCTGCGCATATATTCCCCAGCTTCAGGTTTCATAGCGTTCATTGCACTGAGCACTGTTTCATTTCCCTGGACTTGGGCACAGAAGAAGGGATAAAACAGGGGATAAAGCAGATCGCTGCCTTTGTTATAACCCATGATTGGATTGGCGTAACCTGCTTTTTTAAAGGCTTCACAGGCGGAAAGAAGTTGTGCATAGGTTTGAGGAATGGCTATTTTTTCTTTAGTGAACAGATCTTCGTTTACCAACATTCCATAAGTTGTAGTATAAACTGGCACACTGAGAATGGCGCCTGCTTCATCTTTAGTGAGCAGATTGGGTCGAATACAGGAAAGATCAATGCCAAGTGCGGGATCGGCAAGATTTTCTGATGATTCGAAAATATTGGCGCCATCGGGCCAATCACCCATCCAAGGGTAGGTGAAAAAAATGTCTGGAGCTTCATTGCTGGACAATGCTGTAGACAGAATTCCACTAGAAGCTTTGCTGTAACCATCCATAAATGTGTAGTTTAATTGTACGTTGGGATAGTACTGAGCAAAACGGTTGAATTCTGTTTCCAGAGCCTCAAAATTATTATAGTGACCTACGACTGTAATTGAACAGGCCGTTTTAGAATCAAGCTTAGGCTTGAAACCAGTATTGCTTATTTGCGTATTTGTTGCGTCTTTAGCGCTGCATGCCGTAAGACATAAAACCAATGCCAGGAACATTGAGCTCAGAACCAGCCATTTTTTCGCCCTTTTCATCCCTTTGCTTCCTCCTTGATTTTTTGAATTTCTTTCAGAACCAATTTCATGTCAACAGGCTTTGCAATATGACCATTCATTCCTGCAGCCAGGCATTCAGAAACATTTTCAGAGAATGCATCTGCTGTCATGGCAATGATTGGGATATGAGATGCCCAAGAATCGTCCAGTGCCCGAATTGCTTTTGTGGCTTCAATACCATTCATAACCGGCATCTGGATATCCATAAAGACCAGATCAAAAGCGCCATGCGGAGCGTTGGCTATGCGTTCCAATGCAAGCTTGCCATTCTCTGCCCGTTCAGTTTCTATACCCTGCATTTGCAATAACATGGAGATGATTTCCCAGTTGATGTCATTGTCTTCTGCAACCAGGATATGCATCCCTGCTATATCTGTGTTGTTCTCTTCTTGACGGATCTGTGTGCTTTCATTTCCCAGGACTTCGTTGAGCTTGTTATATAGCGTGGACCGAAACAGTGGCTTGCTGATAAATCCGCTGACACCTGCTTCTTTAGCAGAATCTTCCAAATCGGACGAATCATAAGCAGAAATCAGAATGATAGGAACATTGTTGCCGATCTTGCTCCGACTCTGTCGGGCAGT
>JAEEGI010009516.1_pt1 | contig 21267 bp, 15 predicted proteins | sample 8958751 | NCBI WGS metagenome assembly JAEEGI01 (sample SAMN16246545, study PRJNA631951) | gut metagenome | biome: gut microbiome; feature: rumen; material: KS-attached | host: Bos | place: Iran: Karaj | collected 2018-10 | reverse complement strand
TATATTTTTTTATCAAATGGAATATAATCTATATTTTCTGCTAATTCATTTGCTCTTATCCTTCTTTGTTTCTTAAATAATATATGATGAATATATAATGAAGATAATAGTATAATTATTATAAATGAAATTATTAAAAATATTTTTAAATAAGTTTTTGAATAGTCTCCTTTTTTATTATCATAAAAACCAATTACTTTTTTTTCTTGGTCGTATACAAAAGTATATTTTTTTAACAATGTTATTCCAAAACTCCATTTTTTCTCATTAGAATATTGATAAAAATTAATTAAATAATATAATTTATTTTTATAAGAAATAAATAAATCATTAGGTTTTAAAATGAATGTGAAATTTCTATTTCCATAATAAATATAAATATTCTTCAATTTATTAATATCAATATCATTATCACATACAAAAACATTATAATTTCTAATAATAATATCTTTACATTTTTCATTATATAATTGTTTAAATTCTTCAGTAACAAAAAGTTTAAATTTTGTTGTACCTATTATAATATTTTTAGCAAAATCAAAATTTGTAATTATTTCTTCAGAAAAATCTTGTTCATTATTATCATTACCATAAAATATTTCTAAATGCTTCATTTCACAACTTTCTTCATAATTTTGGTAATAAAAATTCGTTTTTATTTCATAATATTTATTTTTATTATATTTTTTAGGATTATATACATGAGGATAAGTACCTAGAATTAATTTACCTTTATAATTTAAAGGAGAATTATCTGAATTTAAAAAAATAAAAAAATATATAGAAGAAGTAATTATTTTTTTTTCTTTTAACTGGTTTAAAAAAGTATAATTTTCCAAATTATAATCAGAATTTAATTTTAAACCTAATACTCCACTTACATCACTTAATGTTTCTGTTGCCATAATAAAATCTAATTTAAATTTTCGTTTATTAATTTCAAACAATTCTTTTGATTTGATTCCTTTTCTAAATTCATCATAGTGAAATTTTTGAATATCTGAAACATTATCAGAATGATAAGTTGAAGAAAGACTATGATTATATATTTTAATATTTTTATAATATGAAATATATGAAGTAATTGATAATGATGATAATCTTAATTTAATAGATAAAGGAATAATTTGTGATGGCTTTCCAATACTAATATTTGTTAATAATTGGTTAAAAATTATTTCATCATAAAAATTTGAAGAATCAATTTTAGGTAATTTATCATTAAAAAAAAAATTCATTTCTAAAAATATTGGTTTTTCGTTTGTATATAATAACAGTTCAAAACAAAACATTAAAACAACAATATTATATTTCATTTGATAAAATAAATAAATAATATTTTTATTATATAAATAAGTAAGTAATCTTTTAATTTCTTTAGGATAAATCAAAAGCAAAAAAAATTTTTATTGGGGTTTTTAATATATAATTTTTTTTTATAAAAAATTTAAATAAAATATATAATTATAAAAATATTATCTTATTAAAAATATTTGATTCTCTAAAAATATAAAAATAAATGATTTAAATAAAAAGTTAGAATTTTACAAATATTAAATTAATATATTAATTTTTGTAATAAAAATTAAATGTTAATTAATGTTTAAATTAAAATAAGAGAAGAACTCATTATCCTCAACAATAAATTAATTAATCAAAAAATTCAAGAAATAAAGTCATTCAATTTAAATTATAATAAATAGATTATCTTTATGATTTAAAAAATGAGTTTTATAAAAAGGTTTTTAATTTGTAGTATGTTTTTTTATTTAGAAAAAGAATAGGAAAATTTTTATTTAATACTAAATTTAATATAAAAATATTAAATAAAACTACATTTAATTTATTTTTATAAATAATTCATTTGGAATATAATCAAAATCTTCATTTAATTCATTTGCTTTTTTTCTTCTTGGTCTTTTTATTATTAAATTATAGATTATATAAATTAATCCAATAATTAAAAGTATTAAAATAAAAATAATGATAAAATAAGTATTACTTGTTGAAAAGTTATTCCTTCCGACATAAAATCCAATTAATTTTTTATCTTGTTCAAAAGTCATTTGATACTTTTTAAAGAATATTTCTCCAAAAATCCATTTTCTTTCAGAAGAATTTTCGAAAAAAATAAGAAAATATAATTTTCCATTATTTTCAACAAATAAATCTTTATAATTTAAAACAAATGTAAAATTTAATATTTTATGAAAGAAAGAAATATCTTTTAATTTAGAAATATCAACATCTTTATTACAATAATAATAAATAGTATTATTATTGTTAAAGGTATTATTAAAACATTTTTTTTCACTAATATATTTACTAAAAAAATACATATCAACAATTTCTTTCATTTGATAATTTGAAATTAAACCATAAAAATTATAATTAAATTGAATTAAAGTAGAATATTCAATTTGTTCATTTCCATAAGAAACTAAATTAAATTTTAATTCATAACTATTTATAGAAGAAGGTAAATATGAAGATGTATAAATGTAAAATTCTGATTTTAAAGTATTATCATAATTATGAGGTAAATCTCCTATTATAATATAACCTTTATTATTATTTTCGTATTTAATTGTAAAATATAAAGATGAAATTACTTTTTTTTGTTTTAATTGGTATATGAAATTTTCATCCATTGATATTAATTTGTTTCCAAAATTAAATCCTATAATAGAATCACATAATTTATTTTTTGCTTTTGTGACTAAAATAAAAGGAAATTTTTCCAAATTTAATATTTTTTTATTAATATTTAAAGAAATTTTTTCTGAAGAAGGAAAACCTTTTTCAAAATCTTGTTTAAAATAAGACTTTTCAAAAGGAATTGTTAACTTATAAGTTTTTGAAAGATTTTTATTATATATTCCATTTAATGAAATATCTGTAATGTAATAATAATATTGTGTAAAATTTAAATATGTTTTTATTTTTTGCTTTGGTTCTCCTATTTCAAGGTTCGTATATATTATATTATTATATAGAGACAATGTTAGATCATTTTCATTTTTTATTTCTCTATAAAAAGGTATTTCAATAATATAACAATAAGTTAAAGGGATATAGAAAAAAAAAATTATATTCATAAAAATAAAATAAAATTTTTACTTTAATTATTATCATTTTTCCAAATTAAATTTTTTTTAGTATATAATATTTATAAATAATATATATTTATTTTTAATTATAAAAAATATAAATATAAAAATGAAAATTTTATATTTTTTCCACATTGAAAGAATTTCATTTCTCAAATATAAAAGAATATTACAAATATGTTAAAATTCAAATTTTTCAGACTACACATAAACTTTTTAGTTATAAAGAATATATATTTTCAAGAATCATATTGTTTATATCAAGTTTTATTATGTGTTCTATATAAATTTAAAGGAGAATAAGAAGAAAAGGATTATAAAGTTTTTTTGGAAAGAATGAAAAGAAGGAAAATCCTAATTGTTCAAATTTGTCAATGAGTAATTTAATTTTGGAAATGAATTTTTTATGTTTTATTAAAATATTTTATTTTATTATTAATATTCTATTATCTTGGATTTTATGTTTTTTTTAAAATTTAAATTTGGTTTAATTTTTTTATTTATAATAAAGTAAATATGAATGTGAGTACATCTTCTGATTATCATAAGTTAAATAAATCAAGAGTTTCATCAAAGAAATATCATAGGTCATCATCACAAAAATTAATAAGACCATATTCTGCAAATATAAATTCATCAAAAGTATCATATCATAATAATTCAGTTTCAAATTCAAATGATTCAAATAAAACTTTTGTAAATGTTTTTAATGTTTCTAATATGAGTAAAACTAAATTATATGAAGAAACATTACAACTTAAAAATCAAATTAATAGAATCCAAAAAGATATTGCATTAGCAAAAACCGAAAATTTAAAAATAGAAAATGAAATAAATCAAAAAGAAAAAGCAATTGAAAATGTAAATAATAAAATAGATTATTTTGATAAATTAAAAGATGATAATGAAATATCAAAATTGAAAGATAAATTTAGAGAAATAAAATCTGAATTAAATGAACAAATTGAAGAAAATGAAAAAATAAAAAATGATATTAAAAGAATTAATATAAGTAATTTAAATTTAATTCAAGAACAAAAAATTGAAAAATTGAAAAATATTGTGAATGAATATTATAAAATAACAAAAATAAATGCTGATAATGAAAAAATAATTGAAGAATATAAAGAAAAAATAAAAATTTTTAATTCAAATCATCATAAAATTAAAAATATGAAAGATGATATTGAAAAATCAAAAAAAAATATTCACTTAATGAATAGAGAAATAAGAAATTTAACGGAACAAATAAAAAATAATGAAAATAAAATAAAAAAAGAAAAATTAAATATTAAAAACTTAAAACAATTAAATGAAAGATTATTATATGAAAAAAAAAATAGAGAAGATTACATTCATAAAAAACCAATTTTACAAAAACAAATAGATGATTTACAAAATAAATTAAAAGAATATAAAAAACAAAGTATAAGAAATGAACAAGAATTAAATAAAATAAATGAACAAAATTCAAAATTAAAAAATATTCCAGAAAAAAAATCATTTTTATCAGTAAAACCATTAAATTATGATTTATATGTTCAAATAGATAAAAATCCAGAAGAAGAAGAAAGTGAAAAAGTTCGTTTATTAGAATCTTTAATTAAAGAAAGTAAAAAAAGACAAAATGAATATTTAGATATTATTTCTTATTATGATGATTATGCAAAACAAAAAAAAATGTATGATAGAATTAAAGATGATGATAAAACTACTGCAGATAATAATGAAAATATTAATGTTAATGAAGGAGAAACAAATAATAATAATGCTCATAATCAAGACAATGAGAATAATTTAAATAATAAAGAAAAAAATAATGATTCAAATCAAAAAAAAGAGATTAATAATGAGAATCTTATTAATAATGATAATGATAATAAACATACAGAAAATAATAATGAACTTGTTGAAAATGAAAAGGAAAGTAAGAATAATAATAATGATGATTTATCAAATAATGAAAAATTAAAAATTAATTAATTTTTAATAACATAATTTTAAATTCAAAAATATATATCTTATTATTAACTATAATTTTTAAAATTAATGTAAAATCATCAATAAAAGTAATAAAATAAAATGAAAAAAAGTTATATAATTATTCAATTGGTATAATAAATTATTTTTATTTTTTTCTAACTATTTCATTCAATTTTTCAATTAATTTTATAGTATCAGAATCTTCCTTATTCTCCATAAGAGAAATCATTTCTATTTTTTTTTCTGATGAAATATTTTTATTATAATTATTATATTCTAAAAAAAAATCTATATTTTTATTTTTAGCTGAATTACTATTTTCAGCAACATAAATAGTAATTGTTATAGGATCACAATCAATATTATTATTTCCCTTAATTAAACTTATATTTATAGTTTCTTCATAATCCTTTAAATCATCTTTTAAATATACTATACACTTTATAGAATAATTATCAAAAGGTTTTAATTCTTTATTTTCATTAAAACACTTTATTGAAATATTTTTTTGACCTTCAAAATTTAAAGATAACTGTTCTTGAATATTTTTAGAATAATTATTGAGTACATGTATATAAAAAAAATTGTCTTCTTTTGAAATTGCTATTTTTAAAGGATGAATATTTAATAAAGATAATTCTATATTATGTGATGGATTCAATGTTGTTACTTTTAGGAAATCACTTTTACTTTGAGAAAATGTGTTTTTCTTTAACACTTCACTATTTTTTTCAAAATATCTTTTTACACTTTGACAGTTTTTTAGTTGTTTATAATCTACATTTAAATAAAATTGAAGTAAAGGATGTTCATGTTTTTCAGAACATTTTTGACATAAAACTAAGTTTTTTTTACAAAACAAACATTCGTATTTTACATTAAATATAATATTATTACAATTTGAACATTCTAAATTAGAATTCTTATTATCATTTAAATTACTTTTTGGAATAAAACTTTCTTGTTTAAAATATGTTTTAAAATTTTCATTTAAATTATTTATAGAATTTGTTAAATTTTTTTGAAGAATATTAAAATCAATTTTTTCTTGGTAAACTATTTTTCTAATTTCATTCACATTTTGAATAACATTATCTAATTGTTGTCCAATCATATTTAAATTAGAATTTTCTATTTCTTTTTCTATTTCTTCTGGATTAATAAAATTCTTAAAAGTTCCTTCTAAATTTTTTTTTAGTCCTGAAATTAAATTATTTTGAGAACTTATTAATATATAGTTCCCTTCTTCTAGAACTAATTCTAATTTAATTATTTTATTTGAATTTTTGAATGAAGGAAAATCTTTTTCTGAAATTTTCTTTTTGTTATAATATAATTCAAATTTGTCGTCATTCCTTAAATTAAATGATATCTTTGCTTTTTCTAATAATTGTTCATATGAATTTATTAAATCAAAATTTAATCTTTTTGTTATATCTCCACAAAATATTTTTATAATTTTTTGTTCCATTTTTATTTGATTATTTGAACTTATAAAAATTATTAATTTAAATAATGATTTGATAAAAATATAAAATAATTTTAAAAAAACAATAGTTTGAAAGAAATATAAAAAAAAATTGAAAAATCTGTATACTGAATTTTTTCTTTTCTTTTTTGTCAAAATACAATTTAATTAAAATATTTTTAATTATTTTTATTGTGGAAAAAATTAAATCATTATTTTAAATAATTATATTTTCTAAAAAATGAATTATAATTTTTTTAAATTTAATTTTATTTTCATAAGTATTTGTTTATAATTTTAAATTTTTAATAAATTCATATATTTTGATTATCAATAACATTTTAATTTTGTCTTTTATTAATTTTAATTTTTTTTAATAAGATACTTTTTATTTTCTTTTGAATTTTTATATTTCAAAATATTTAATTCCCTTTATTTTTTCTAACATATTAATATTTGAATACAAATATTTGGTTAAAAAAATGAGTGAAAAAATCCATAAAAAAAATAATAATTTTATATAATTTTAAATTATTTAATATAAGAATATTGAAAATAATTCAATCTCATCCTCAGTGGCAATATAAAATATATAAGTATTTTTATTCATAAATTACAATTTCATATTTATATCAAAGTCCCTAAAAATAAATTTCAAATATTTAAAGAATATAAATATTTTTTCTAAAAAAAGAAAAAATAATTTATTATCAATGGGTTGTCAAGTATGTTCAAATAAATCAGAAAATAGATTAGATAATTTACCATTATATGAGAATAACTCAACAAGAAATTTAAATTATTTATTTTTATTAAATCAAAAATCAAATGAAAAAAAGCCAACATCAGATTCAAGGATATCATCTAATCAAATAATATCAACATTTAATATTTTAAAAACAAAAGACATAAATTATTTAGAAACAATGAGAGAATCAATGTTTAAAGAAATAAATTTAATAAGATTAAACCCACAAATAATAGAAAAAAAAATAGATAAATATTTTCCTTTTATAACAACAAAACAAAAAGAGTCTTTTATTCAAGTTGATAAAAATAATAGAATAAAATTAAATAAAGGTAATAATGCTTTTGAAAGTTGTAAAAATATAATTTCTAAAAAAAAACCTTTAACTCCTTTAAATTTAAGAAATGAATTAACTTTTCCTTTTCCTGATTTTTCAACTCAATACTTAATTAATTCTGAATATAATGAATATATAAAAGAAAGTTATTTAACATCGACTTTACAATATTTAAAAGAACAATTATTTGAAAAAAACATCGAAATTGTAAATTTTCATTATGATATTATGAATTCCAATACAGAATTATCTGTTATTCTTCAAATTGTTGATGATACAAATTCAATGCTTCAAAGAAGAAATAATATTTTTAATAAAAGTTCACAATATATTGGAATTAATATAGGAAAAATAGATAATGGATTGTATTGTTATTATTTACTTTTTGGAAAGGATATTGTAAAAACATAATTAAAATAAAATATTATGATTTATTTTTTAATTGCCTTTCTATGAAATGATAATGATAACAAATTTATTTTTATATGTAAATAACAGTTTATTTAGTCTATTTTATAAATTTTTAAATTTATAATAAGATGATGTATTTATAAAAATTTTTGGTATTTTAATATATTTTATTTATAAAATATGTTTATAGTTTTTTATTTAAAATAAATATGTTTTTTTTAGGAAATTAATAAAAGAATAATATTATATAATATATTTATCTGATGCTAAATTAAGCATTTATTATTTAGTTTTTGTTTTTCATTTTCATTATTTTAAAAAAAATAAAAAATCAATTAAATGCTCTCTGATGGTTCTGTTTTATCTTCTGGTACTTTGAACACTGGAGGAAATCAATTATCAGTTAATGTAGATGGAAATCATAATAATAAATTTTTCAAATAATGTAAAAAAAATTTTTGTAATGTTTATGTTAATGGAAAATTATAAAAAAATGAAAAATAATACAAGTGTACACACAAATGCTCCAAAAAAACAACAGGAAAAAGAAACAAAAATTCAATTTATTTTATTTTAGAAAAATATATAAATGAAATTCGAGATAATTTTTTTTTAATCATCTCTAACAAGTTGATAAGTAGCTTCATGATAATCACATTCTTCACATTTTTCTGTATATCCAACAATAAATACCTTTTTTTCTTTTATTCAATAATATGCAGTTTCAAGTTTATCAGGATAAGGATAACCATGATCAATTTCCCACGCTTCTATATCAGGAGGTGGATTATGTACCAATTTTGTTGTAAAAATTCCCCCACATTTCCTATGAAAGCCTTCTGAATTATGAATATATTCTGTTTTTAATTCTTTATCTATAATTTGGAAACATTCTTCACAAAGATATTTTTTAGGTTGTATTTTAATTTATAAATTTACTTTCGGAATTTTTATTTTTTGATACTCTTTTTCAGAAAAATATTCATAAATTATAATTCTTTTTATGGGATTGGGCAATAAACAGAACCACCAAAAGAACACCGAAGATAAACGAGAACCACCAGAGCTCAAAAAACTCACAACAAAAAATAAAAGAAATAACTTAAAGCTTGCTTTGGTTACATTTACCTAGAACTCTGTCTTTCCAGGATCATCACCTGTAACTTTCTTGGTGATTTCAAAATTTCTATATCCTCAAATACTTGTTATCAAGCTCTATCTCTACTGTTGCAGTACCATTGTTTTGTAAAAGTGATTTCTTCTTTAAACTCCTCAATACTGAACCAACTCCATCTGTTCTGCTCAGAACAAATATATCTTTTTCTTTATCTCCGAGCTGTCCATCTACACTCTGAACAAGCTATTTGTCTTGCAATGTAATCTACTGAAGGTGTTGTATCTAAACTATATAGAAAACTTTGACTTTCAAATCTAGCATAATCTCTTTATGAACGACAATCTACTATTTGGATTGCTATATTTTCTTCTATTTTATCTATTTTTCTTATTGTTTTTTGATAATGAAGTTTTGGAACTGATTTTCTTTCAGCACATAAAACTATAAATTTATTACCTATAAGACGAATTGATAAATTACCATGTTTTACAGCTTCTAATGCAAATTCAACTTGACTTAAAAATCCTTCTGGAAAAAAAATCAATATAAATATTTGAAAAAAATATTATTTATCAATTTCCAGGATTTTCAATATTTGTCAATATTTAATAACTAGAATAAAACAAGAATATTTAAAAAGTCAATGAGTAGAACAATTAAAGAAATAATAAAAAGTAAAACTAATGACAAAAAATTATATTTTTATGAACTTGAACAAAATTTACAATCGTTAAATAAATATATATCATACTTAATAAATACTTCAATAGAAATAATAAATCCAAAAATAAGAACAATATATAATAATTTCATAGAATATAATTCAGGCACAATAAATAATATATTTATGTTAAATATTTTTGGAATAAATAATCAGGGAGTTCTATATTAGTTTCACAAACAAAATTTAATAATCCAACAATAAATGATTTTTTTATTAAATTAAAGCCTCAAAAGCCATTACCATTAATATTAGTTTAGATGAAACTTTAATGTAATTTATATATATAAATGATTATCAAAAAGAAGGATTATTAGCATTAAGACATTTTATATATAATTTCTTAAATTTAGTAAAAGAATATTATGAAATAATTATATTTACTTCAGCAACTCAAAGTTATGAAATCCAATTTTAAATATTTTTAAAAATAATAGAGGAAAAGATTTTAATTTTAGATTTTATAGAAATCAATGTTCTATTATCAACTATAATATTTTAAATGATATTAGTTAATTAGTAGAAAATTAAGTAATATTATTATTGTATTCAACAAAATTTTAATTTACAAAAAACATAAATATTAATTTCTTCTTTTTGGGGTGATGATACATAAATCTTTATTATATTTAGAAAGAATTTTAGTCACTTTTGTTACAGATATGATTGAATTTAATTTTGAATGTGATGTTAGAAATGAAATTAAAAAATATAAAGATGATATTTTAAAAAATATTTCAATGAGTTAAAAAAAATTTTTTATTTTTTTTTTTGTGATAGGGGGATTTTTTTACTTTTTATTTTTAATGAATATAAATTTCATCATTCATTTATTTATTTCCTATTGTTAATAAGAAAATAAATTGATGTTTATTATTTATATTAAATCTTTTTATTTTTCAATAAACAAATTTAAACGAATATATGGATAATATGATAAGAACAAATCTTTTATTAAAAGTAAATTCAGAATTAAAACATGTTAAAAAAAATAATTTTAAAAGTATAAATTCAAACAAAGAATTCGATAATGACTTTCAAATTGAATTTAATGAATTTTTTCATAGTAAATCTTCAGAAAATGGATTTATAAGTCATGATTTAATTCATAGACAATATTCTTCAAATTCTGAATTAGAAACTAATACTTCTTCACCTTTAAATATTATATCTTCTAGAAATAATAAATGTAAAAATGATTTATTTTTTTCTTTGAAATATCTTAGAAATTTATCTAAAGATTTAAAATCTGAAGAAATTAATAAATGAAATAAAAATGAAAAAAAAATTTTTAAGTTTTATTTGATTTTATGTAAGTTTTATTGTAAATTGATATTTAAATATTAATAACAAATTTATTGCTTTTATTTGTAAAAAAATTATTGCAATTATAGAAACAAATAAAAATTATATAAAATTTATTTACCATAAACAAATATAAAAATAAATTAATTCTTCTTAAAAATAAATTAAACAATCTTACAAAAAAAAAAATATATTAAAAAACAAAAAAAATGAAATCCAAAACCTCTCGTCAAACAACCTATTCCTCAACTCCAATAGTACAATCTTTCCTATCTCAAAACTATGACAACCTATCTCGTTCCTCATCAAAATTTACAGATGATTTATTTCCACCAAACGACTCATCTCTCTATTCTTCAAAATCAGAGACAAAAAACACAGAAATTCCAGAAGTTCCCTTATTTATGTTAGATGATAAAAAAAAATTTTTATCCCAAATTGGTCTTTCTCAGAAAAAAAATCGTTATACATGGAAAAGACTTTCTGAAATATACGATCCAAAGAAATTAAATGTAATAAAAGATTCAAAAGACTTAACTCAAGATGTTCAACAAGGAGAATTAGGTGACTGTTATTTTTTAAGTGCATTATCAGCATTAGCAGAAAATCCAGAAAGAATTAAAAAATTAATTCCAAAAAATAAAATCTCTGATAAAGGAGTTTATGAATGCGATGTATACGTTCATGGAGAGCCTACTCCAGTTGTGATTGATGATTATGTTCCAATCGTTGAAGGAGAAGAAAACGAAGAAGAAACTCCAGCATTTGCAGGAGTAAATCCAGACACTAATAACATCTGGCCTGCCCTTCTCGAAAAAGCTTGGGCCAAATGCAATATGAGTTATGAGGATATTGTTAATGGAAATTGTGCTGATGCTTTCGGTTTCTTAACTCCTGCTCCTTATGATACTTATTATCATAATGTTGATAAAGAAAATCTATTTGATATTATTGAAAATGCTGTTAAAAATGATTACCTTGTTGTTAGTGATATCACTGCCACTAATGATACTAATTTAGATTATTTATCTAAAATGGGATTAGTCACTAATCATGCTTATTCTGTTATTGATACTATTAAGTTGAAAAACCCTAATGGTACTTTTACTAAGTTACTTAAAATGAAAAATAATTGGGGAACTAATGAATGGCTTGGAGATTGGAGTGATGGATCAAAGAAGTGGACTGAGGATTATAAGAAACAAGTAAATTTAGAAGAAAAGGAAGATGGTATTTTCTGGATGTCATATGAAGATTTCCTTCAATTTTATACATCAACACATATATGTCAAATTCATGATGATTATACATTCATAAGTAAAAAAATCCCAGTAGGTGATGAAGCATATAATTTAACAAAAGTAAACGTATCAAAAGGAACTGAAGGATACTTCATAGTCAATTTAAAAAATACAAGAATATACAGAAATTTAAAAGGAAACGATGATTATGAAAATCCTTATTGTTCAATGATAGTATTCAAAGAAGGAAAAGATGGATTTCAATATATAGGAAGTGACTCAGGTCGTCAAGATCGTCTCTATGTTCAATGTGAAGATATGCAACCAGGAACCTATTATGTAGCTGTGACTTTCCCTGCTCAGAACAAGGAATTTTCAATGAATCCAAAATTCGAGGGTAAAAAATTCGATAAGAACGCTTTTCGTGTAGGAGTATACACTCCAGATAAAACTCTTAAATTAGATGCAGCAACTCCTGAAGAAGTAAAAGACATGGGTAACTTTACTGAGGAGGTTATCGCCGAGGTAGCTGAGAAGAATCCAGATAAGCATCGTTTCGCAAATGAAGGGGAGAATGACACATGGAGAGTAGCATACTTCGATAATGATCGTTCTGGTTTCGGTTACATTTACTATGAAAATAATAGTGATGCTTTCTTAAGAGAAAGAGCGAAAATTACTAGTTTAGTTAATGTTAATTTAGTTCCCTTAATGAAAAATGGTCATTTCCCTGAAAGTGCTACTAAAGAAGGAGAAGATACTGAAGATGAAGCTGCTGTGAAAGTCATTGAAAATTTCAAAGATGCTCCTATTGAAAGTAATGCTGAAGTTATCGATGCTGGAAAAGAAGTATCTGAAAAAAATCCTGCTATAGTTCAATTTAATGTTGCTCCTCATTCTACTTGTTTAGTTATGTTACAGAAAAATGATGAAGAAGCTGATATTGATTTTGTAAGTGATATTACTTTTGATTATTTACCTAATATTTTATTAAATGAACAAAAATTCAGAGCAAAAAAAACTAAATTAAGATATGAAGGAAAACCAATTGAAGTCTTTCAATGTATAACTGAACATAATACTGGAGTATTCTTCCATTTTAAAAATAGAACACCAGATTTGAGATTAAATGTTTTAACAACATTGAAAGACCATAATAATTTATGTTTACAACTTAATAGCGATTATAATAAAGAAGATCAAATAGAAATGTTTAAAAATGTAGATGAAATTGGAAAAGGAAATGAAGAAGTTCTTGTCACTGTTTTACCTGGACAAACAGGATTCTTTGCTTTAAATGCTATTGATTCTTTCCAGAAATTCAGTTATAATGCTGAATTTGAATATTTCTTCTCTTTGGCTAATGCACCTGAACCTGAGGAAGTTAGAAAAATTAAAGAAGAAAGGGAAGAATTAAAGGAGAAAAATAAGGAAAAATAAAATAGATATACTATATTTATTTAATTTAAAGATTTTTTATTATTAAAATATACATAATCAAAAAATATTTTTTTTTTAAAGGGGAAACAATAATATAAAATTAATAAAATTCAAAAATAAAAATTCAAAATTACCATAATAAAAAATGTATTGAATTTAAAACAATTCTTCTCTAACAATAGTTTGTTCTTCATCAGGACCAACAGAAACCAAAGTAACTTTTCCTCCAGTTAACTCTTCAACTTTTAAAACATAATCCTTACATTCCTTAGGTAGATCCTCAAATTTCCTAATATTAGAAATATCATCTTTCCAACTTTTCATAGTAATAAAATTAGGTTTTACATTATATAACTCACTTAAATTACTTGGAAAATAATCAATAACTTTCCCATTAATTTCATATCCAACACAAATTTTAATTTCATCAACAACAGAAAGAACATCAGTTAACATTAAAGCGAAATGTTTAACTCCACTAATTTTAACAACAAAATTAACTTGAGCAATATCTAACCAACCAATTCTTCTCGGTCTCCCAGTTACAGTTCCATATTCGTGTCCTTTTTCTCTTATTAAATTAGCATTTTCATCAAGAATTTCACTTGGGAAAGGACCTTCTCCTACTCTAGTTGTATATGCTTTAAGAATTCCTACTATTGCATCTGTCTTTATCGTTTCTGCAGGCACTCCCGCATTCATTGGGATTGCACTAGCTAAAGCACACGATGATGTTACGTAAGGATATGTACCAAAGTCAATTGATAACATTGCTCCTTGTGCTCCTTCAAAAAGGATTTTTTTACCTTCTTTTATAGCATTGTAAAGGTAATTGGAAGTGTCTATTATTTTAGCTTTTTTTAATAATTTCTCTGTTAAATCATTAAAGTATTCCATCATTTTTTCTACTGTATATTCTTCTATTCCAAAAGCTTTCAATTCAATATTTTTAATAGGTAAAACTTCCTCAAGTCGTTTTTTTAAATATTCTTTATCAATTAAATTCCCAATTCTCAAACCTAATCTCGCTGCTTTATCAGAATAACAAGGACCAATTCCTTTCCCAGTAGTTCCAATTTTTGATTTTCCAAGAACGATTTCTTTAGCTTTATCTAATTGTTGATGATAAGGCATAACGATAGAAGCTCGAGTACTAATAAGAAGATTAAAATCTTTAATTCCTTGTTTTTCAATTCTCTCTATTTCTTCCAGAAGCCCTGAGAGTGAAACTACTGTTCCATCGGCAATGATGTTCACAGCTTTAGGGTTCAATATACCTGAAGGCAAGAGTTGAAGAGCGTAACGAATTCCATTACGGACTACTGAATGACCTGCGTTGTTCCCACCATTTGAACGTACTATTATATCCGATTTTTTAGAGTAGAAATCTGTTATTTTACCCTTACCTTCATCTCCCCATTGCATCCCTTGGATTGAAAGAATATTGTACATTTATTTTTAAATTTTTCATTTTTTTTCGGTTTTTAAAAAAATTTATTTGATGAATTTTTTACTTTTTTTTTCTTTAATTTTTTTTTATTTTTTAAATAATTTTAATTGTTTACATACAATTGTTTTACTTAAAACTAAATAATATTAGAAAAAGAAATATAAATTAAAAACAATAAAGAGCATTTATTTGTCATTAAAATTTAAAAAACAATACAACCACTTTTAGCTTGGTCTTGATCTCTTTCTTTTTTATTTTTTTTTCCTTTTCCACTTTCAAGACACTTTTTAAGATTAATTTCAATTATATCATTAAAGCTTTTTATTTGTTCAGTACAAATTTCATCATAACAGCATTTTAAATTAAATTTCTTTAAATGTTTATTCATATATTCAGAGCTTAAACTTTGAATTTTATCAATATTATTATTATATTTCCCAAGAATGAAAGTAGGAATATTATTATTGCATTCACTTAAAAAATATAAAATTTCATCTAATTTATCTATTGTATCAACCATTTCTAAATCTGCAAAAACAACAAAACTATTTGCTTTATCATAATATGGTTTTTTTTCTGCTATTTCTTTAACAAAAACTGTTTTTATTTTTGTTGGATCTCCTTTTTGTAAACTATATTCAAATGTTATTAACTTTTTTTCTTCAGATTCTATTATATTTGCTTGTTTGTTTGAAAGAAATTTACTTATTAAATCATAAGGAGGCTCATAATTTTGGTTTGTTCCAAATATTAATATCATTAAATGAGACATTTTTGGAAATTATGTTAAAGGTTTATTTTTTTTTTTTATTTTTATTTAATTTTTTTTGAAAAAAGATAATATATTCTTTAAAAAAATAAGTAATATATATTTTCTTTGGGATATTTTTTATTTAAATAACAAATAAAAATTATATATTTAAAATATACAATAAAAATACTAAATATTTAAAATAATAATAAATAAAAAAATAAAAAATTTCTAAATATAATTATCATATCTACGAGAAGGTTCTTTAGATTTTGGAATATAATAATTATTATGAGATGATTCTCTTAAAGAATCAACAAAAAATTTTCTAAAATAAATTCCACTTTTTTCTAATTCAATAGGTTCTAAAACATTTCTATTTTCATGATTATCATCATCATAATCAACTTGAATTAAATTTAATAAATTAGATTTAGTTAATTCTATATTAGAAATACTTTCCTTTTCACCTTTAATTAATTTAATTTTTTCTTTCATTTGATTTAATTTAAAATTCTTTAAAGATTCAATTAAAAAAGCTTTCATATCATTACTACAATTAATATTATCTAAATTATCATTTTCAATTGCAATTTCATTTTTAACTAAATCTTTTAAAAAGTTTTCATTCATTTCTTCTTCTTCTTTTGTTAAAATTGGTTTATTATCTTCACCAAAAGTTTTTATTAAATAATCTAAATATCTTTGTCTTAACATTTTATAAGTATTTTCTTCTTCATTTTTTGATTGATTTATAATATTCTTTTCTAAATTATTTACAGGTATATTATTTACATTATATTTATTATTATTTTTCTTATTTGATATAGTTGAATTAACCTTTGAATTAAATTTTGGAGTATTTATTATATTATTTTTTATTGGTGACATTATTGGTTTTGATTTACTTTTTTTAAACGTTTTATTATTAATAATAATATTATTATTATTGTTTTCAATATTATATTTATTTTTTTTAAAATCACTTCCTTGAGTATGTGAATATTCTTCTCTTATATTAATATTATTATTTATACTATTGTTATTATTATTTAAGTTTCTTTTGAAGTTTTCATTCATTAATATTTTTTGTGTTGAAAATGAATGATTATTATTATTATTCAAAGAATTATTTTGAAATGATGATGATGAATTTTCTTGTCCTGATCTTTCTTTCTTTATTTGTTCTATTATTTTATAATTTTTCTTATTTTGATATGGTAAAGTATTTTTCATTAAATTATTACTTTTTCTTTTGAATATTCCTTGGAAAGTTTCAATAAAATTATCATTTTTTTTATTATTTAAGTTGTTGTTGTTATTCATTTTTTGAACTGAAATTTTTTTAATGGGAAATAGTTCTTTATTTAATTTATTTTTAGAAGGATTTTCTTGGCTTTTAAGTCTATTTAATTTTCTTTTATGTGGAATATTAATAATATTTTTTTCATTGTTATAATTTTCTTTTTCATCAAAAAATATTTTATTTTCAAAATTATCGTTTTCTTCATCAGAAATAACATTACCTTTAACTTTTAAAATTTGAGAATTTTTTAATAAATTAGATTGAGATTCTCTAAAAGACTCATCTTCTTCTTTTATATCTTCCATATTATTATTTCCTTCAATAATATAATATATTGAAGAATCATCACTATTACTATTATTAATTGAATTTTGATTATCATTCATTTCTTTTAATATTTTTTTTAATTCTTCAATATTTTTCACTTTTACAATTTTCTTTTGTTTATTTTTTAATTTATCTAAATCTTCTGTTTTATTAATATCTAAATTATTATTATTATTAATTATATTATTATTATTATTATCATCATTTATTTTATTATTGTTATTTATTGGATTATTGCTTTGACTATTTATTGTATTTTCATTTTCTAAATCATCTAATTTTAATTTTTCACCTCTTGGTTGATTATTATAGTTTCCTATTGTTGTATTTACACAAGTAGAATCAATTATATTAAAAGGGTCATTTTTTAATATATTATTAGCAGCAGTTTCATTAGTAAAAGGATTATTTAATTTTTTATAAATAAGATTCTCATTATTATTATTATTATCCTTAATATTTCCATTTGAAATATTATTTAAATTTAAATGTTTATTATCTCTATTAGATTTATAATTTAAATAATTAAAATTAATACTTCCTTCTAATTCTTTTGGTTCAAATTCATTTTTTTTCGAAGATAAACTAACATCAAATCCTTTAATATGTTTCATATCATTATTAGAAGATAACATATTATCAATTTGATTATCATTTATTTTATGAATAATATTATCTTTAAAATTAAAATTCCTATTTTTACTATTTGAATTATGAGATTCTTTTAAAGATTCATTATTTTCTTCATCAACTTCAATTATTCTTTCTATTTTTTTATCATTTTTTTCTTTCCATTTATTATTAATATAGTTTTTATTTTTATTATCTCCATTAAGTTCTAAAACTGTTTCAATTTCTTCTTCATCTTCAAAAGAAAAATCTTTTCTTTTTGAAATTTTCATATCATCATCACTAAAAGAATCTTCTATATCATTATTATTATTAATTGATGTTATTTTTTTTTCTGTTTCATTTTTTATCACTGAAAATTTAAGAGAATTTTCTAATGAAGTTTCTAAATTATTATTTAATTTATTTGGTGATTTATTATCAATATAATTTGATAATAAGGTATTTTCTTTTTTTGGAATTATTTCATTATTTTTCTCATTATTTATGTCTGTTATTTCTTTAGAATTATTTATTTCTTTATTTTTTTCATTTGTTGTATTTATTAAATTTTTTGGAGATAAATTTGTTTTATTGTTAATTTGTAAATTTATTTTTTCTTTTTCATTTGTTTTATTTATATTATTATTATTGTTATTTAAATTTTTATTTTTATTGAATTCTGAATTTCTTTTTTCTAATAAATTAAATATATTTGCTCTTAAAAGAGCTGAATTTTTTTGTTTTGTTTCTTTTGAATTTGAATTTAATGGAGATAAATTAGAATTATTTGTTTTTATATTAAATTGATTTTGATTATTATTTGAATTATTATTATTATGATAAAGTATTTCAGGAATAAAAATTTTATTTGAATCTGAATTTCTTTTTATTTCATTATTTTTATTTTTAATATTTAAATTCTGATTTTTATCTTTTAAATTATTATTAATATTTTCATTAATATTTTTTGAAATTAAATTCTTATCTTTTAAATTTATGTTTGAAATTATTTCATTACTTTTTCTGTCTTTTGATATTTCATTTTTAATTTCAATATTATTATTTTCTTCTATTTCAAATTCTGTGTCTTTATTTTCATTTATTGAATTATTAATTTGATTTTTATTTTCACTATTTATTTTCTCGAATTTATTATCATTTTTTTTCTTGTTTAAGAATAAGTTAAAATTTTCTTCTTTATTATTTTTATTTGACTTTATTTCTTTATTTGAATTATTAAATGAATTGTTGTTTTCTTCTTTTATATTTTTTAAAATTTCTTTTTTTTCATTTTCTTTTTATTTATTTTGATATTTTTCATATCAAAAATATTATCTTTTGATTTTTCTTTTTGAATATTTTTAATTACTTCATTTTTATTTTGATTATTATTATTTGAATTTTCAATAAGATAATTATTTATTGCAGTAACTATATTTAAATTTTTTTGTTTTAAATCTACCTTATTATTATCATCATTTAATTCTTTTTTATTTTCTTTATGAATGTTCTCATTGTTATTATTTTCATTTTTGTTAGATATAATAATTTCATTATTTTTATTAATATTTATATCTTTTATATTATTATTAAAATCTTTAATTTCTTCAATTTTTTGTTCTTTATCATTTTTATTTAAATTTTTAATTTCTTCTTTTTTATATATATCTTCTTTATTATTATTTGGTTCTTTTATTTTTTCATTTTTAAATATATCTTTTTTATCTTTATTAGACTCATTTATTTCATTATATCTGATTAAATTTGAATTTTTCTCTTTTTTATTGTCAATTAAATCTTTAATTTCTTCTTTTTTATTTATATCATTTTTACTAACTTCCTTAATATCATTTATTTTTTCATTTTTAAATTTATTATTGTTATCTTTATTTAAATCTTTATTTTCTTCTTTTATTAATAAATCATTTTTATTATTATTTTTATTTATATTTGTAATTCCTTCATTTTTAATTGGATTATTTGAATTTTCTTTATATAATTTAAAATCATCTATTTTATTAGTTTTTTTTATTTCTTTATCTTCTTCATTTTTAAATTTATCTTTTACTTTATTTAAATCTTTATTTTCTTCTTTAATTTTATTTTCTAATATTTCTTGATTTAAAGCTTCTATTTCTTTTTTATTTTCTTTTTCTAAATTTTTATTTTCTTCTTTTTCAATTATAACATTTTTATTGTCTTTATTTAATTTATTTATATCTTTTTCATTATCAACATAATCATTAATCTTCTTTTTATCTTTTTTATTATCTTCATGTAAAGTTATTGTTTCTTTATTATTAATTATTTTATTTTTATTGTTAGTTAATTTATTTTTATCTTCTGTGTTTTCATTATTATAATTTTTATTCAAATATATATTATCTTTATCTTTTTCTTTTATAATATCTTCTTTTTTATTTTTTTCTTTATTATTATTTTGCTTCTTTTTATTTTCTGTATTATTTAAATTTGAATTTTTATCTTCATTATTTTTATTTTTTTCTTTATACAATTTTAGTATATAATTTCCGAAAGTATATATGAAATTATTTTTCTTTTTTGGTTTTGTTTCTTCCAATTTATTTATATTATCCATTTTTTTCAAGAACAAAGAAGGTTCCAACAATATTTCTTCTTTTTTTCTTACATTTAAAATTCCGCTTACAATATCATGTTTCTTATTCATCTCAATAACTTCTTCATTATATTTTTTTACAAAATTAATAAATTTATTATATTCTTCTGTTTGTTTTATCATTTTTTCTTTGACTAATTCATAAGTATATAAAGATCTACTTGCGATTACTTTAATTACCCAGTCTAAATCTTCTATTAATTTATTTTCACTTGATGACATTGATTTAATATAATCTTTTACTTTGTTTATTATGAATAAAACTTTTTCATAGGCTGTTTCAAATATTATCTCTTTTGTTT
>JAEEGI010009515.1_pt1 | contig 21269 bp, 20 predicted proteins | sample 8958751 | NCBI WGS metagenome assembly JAEEGI01 (sample SAMN16246545, study PRJNA631951) | gut metagenome | biome: gut microbiome; feature: rumen; material: KS-attached | host: Bos | place: Iran: Karaj | collected 2018-10 | reverse complement strand
TCGGGACGGATATCGCCCTCGGTCACGCCGCGGCGAGGTCCCACGCGACCCGGCTTGGCGGTGCCTTTCTTGAAGTCAAAGTACTCGTTGGCGGTGTTGGACGCAATCTGTGCCAGCAGGGCAAACGTCAGGCACAGCAACGCAGGTAACCATTGGAACTGGTGGTGCCACTTGGCGAGCCCGATGGCGATGATCACACCGCTCATCGATACGGGCAATGTCCGCAGCCTGAAGCACTCCAGCCATATCTTCAATTGTTTTTTCATCAGTCTCTCTATTTATTTTGCGGCTGCAAAATTACAAAAAGATTGCCGAGGGGAGGAGAAAAACATCGTATTTTGGCTTTTTCGCAATATCTCGTGTAGCCAAAAGTGTAAAATAATTAGACACTTTTCAGCTTTTTTTCATTGCAACTGACAATTTCGGTCAAAATTCTTTTGAGCTAATGTTTTCCAATCCTTAACTTTGCAACACACGACAACCGACCCCCAAAGGTTGAGGTGCGCCATTATCGGAAAAAAGTTCAGAAAACGATGAAGACAATCCAGATAGATAATATGACCTACATCCAGGACCCGGTAGATCATCAGTTTTACCGTTTGTCGCCCGAGGATGCACGTCGCCCCATGTCTTTCAAGCGCGCCGTCAAGCAGTGTTGGGAAAAGTATGCGATTTTTGATGGGCGTTCTCGCCGCAGCGAGTATTGGTGGTTCTGCCTGTTCACCATCTTAGTCATCCTGTTGCCGCTGGCATTCTCATTATTGATGCTGGAGGCATTTGACAGTGCATCGCAGGGTTTGGAGCTGGTGGGATATGTCGTTGCCATCTTGATGATGATTCTCATTGTCGGTGTCGGGCTCATCTTGATGTTCCCCTGTTTGTCGGTGCTCACACGACGGCTACACGATGTGGGCCGAAGCGGCTGGTGGGTTTTCTGGGACGTCGTTTTGAGCGGAGCCTCTTCGTTGGCCCTCTCGGTCGCTTTCAGTTTCACCGGTATTGGAGAATCCTCGATATACTTTAGCAACATTGAGGTTCTCAGGGCAATATATGATTTCTCCTTGCCTGTGTTCGTTCCTGTGTTGTTGATTTATCTGGCGCATCTAGGGGTGTCGTTGACCGTACTGGTCTTCACCCTGCTCGACAGCCACAAGGGCGAGAACCGATACGGTTCCTCACCTAAATATCCCCAGCCGATAGCACCTTGACGGTTTGATGGCAAATGCCTGCTGTTTACGAGTTTGAGTTGACTGGGTGTCTCGCGTTGCACTCTTTTTTCGGTAAAAAGTAAAAAAACTTATTTTTTGTGTAGTTTTTTGAATGGGGCGTGCGTCTAACTGTCAAAAACAACAATTATTCATCATTAAATTTTAAGTATTATGGAAACTAACAATGGAAATCAGCCTGTGACACAGTTCGCTTATGCCCGTCCCATCTTGGGCTTTGGAGAGGCTATTAAAATCTGTTTTCAGAAGTTTTTTGACTTCACGGGTCGCGCCCGTCGCAGCGAGTACTGGTGGTTTACACTTTTCCAGATTCTGGTAAGTATTCCTTGCGCGTTCATGGATGGACTGCTCGATGTTGCTGTTGGCTTCTCCTTTCTCAACACGGTAGCAAGTATTGTCTTCTTCTTCCCCAGTTTGACGGTAAGTTTCAGGCGTCTGCATGACATCGGACGAAGCGGCTGGTGGCTTGGCGCGGCCATGATCCTTTTTATTATCGGCATAATCGCTTTGGCTGCCAGTAGTGTTTCATTTGGACCGGACTGGACCGATGACGAAGCTCTGTTTAGGGCTTTATTTAGTGCGAAATCTCTTCTCGTATGGTTGCCGATAATCGCAGCGATCTTACTCGGCATCATCATTTTCGTCTTCTCCCTGTTAGACAGCGAGAAGGGAGAGAACAAATATGGTCCCAGTCCCAAATATGAAATGAAATCGGTTTATTGATGGATTTGCCTTTCGTGAATGGATAAATAGTTGAGAGAAAACATCCTGATAATGGCTCATGGGGAAGTCCCTCATGGGCCTTTTTTTGGGCAACCATCCAGCCCAAACGCCTTCCACTGAACCTCACGCTAAGTCACTAAGACGCGAAGCTTTTATATGATTGCTCGCAAAAAACATAGCGACTTAGCGGCTTTGCGTGAGGAAAAGGGCTGACTGGTTGCTTTTTTTTTCTGGCCGATGATAAAAAATCTGAAAAAAACATGGTTTTTGTGTAGTTTTTGGGAGGAGCCTTGCGTCTAATGGGCAAAAGACAAAACAAAAACATAAAAACTGAACGATATGGAACCTAACAACCAAAACAATCCTGTATTGAATCAGGAGCCGATGATGCAATATCACTCCGGTGAGCCTCAGGCCCTGCCCATGATGGGGTTCTGGGAATCGGTGAGGATCTGTTTCAGGAAGTACTTCGACTTCAAGGGTCGTGCCCGTCGCAGCGAGTACTGGTGGTATTTCTTGTTCAGCGTAGTAGCATGCCTGATTTGGGCGCTGTTTGGCACCTTACTGCTCGCGTTGCCCATCGGCATGGCGGTGGAGCATGTTTCCGGTAACGAAACGGCTGGCTTGACAACGATGATCATCATCTTGTGCATTCCGTTACTGTTCTTGGTGTTGCCGAGTTTTTCGGTACAGGTGCGCCGCCTGCACGACACGGGCCGTAGCGGCTGGTGGGTGGTAGCATCGGTCATTCTCGAGATTGTCGCTTCAGCACTGCCCTTCATTTTATTTGGTTGGGATGCCATCGACTTTGATTTCATTGAGGAATACACGCGCTCGTTTGAGCTATCAACAGCTGCGGGAGTGGCCGATGTGGTCTTTTCCTTTGCTACCAATGCCTTGAGCATCACCTTGATTGTCTTCTCAGTCTTCGACAGTCACAAGACTGAGAACAAGTACGGTCCCTCACCTAAATATCAGCAAGAAACGAATGTTTGTTTAGAATCATAAATTTAGTCGGGGCTCACTCTGGAGACGGCCAGTGAGCCCTTTTTCAAGAAAAAAAGTAATTATTCACCCAATTATGGCTATATTTGTAGCCGTGATACAAAAAATCAAGTATTATGGAACAGAATCAAAATCCCCAACCTCCCGTGTTTGATCAGCAGCCTCAGGGGCCGCAGTATGAAGCCTATATCCCTATGATGAGCTTCGGGAAAGCCGTGAAGACGTGCTTCAAGAAGTACTTTGACTTCAAGGGACGTGCTCGTCGCAGCGAGTTCTGGTGGTTTGTACTCTTTGTATGTATTGTTATCTTTGTCTGGAGCATTCTCGGTTCTTTCATCTCGGTAGCTGTCCTCTTTGGCTCAGGAGGTGAGGACTTCAATGCAACGAGCTATGTCATTACCTTATCGGTTATAATATTTTTACCGATATTGTTCCTGATGATTCCCCATTATGCCGTCACCACGCGCCGCCTACATGACACAGGACGCAGTGGCTGGTGGGTTGTCTTATCGTTGATCATTAGCATCGCTTATACAGCAACCTATATCATGGCCATGATACCCATGTGGGAACGGATAGATGAAGGCGCTAGTTCGGCTTCTCAGTTTAACGTGATTGCCGATACGTTCCAGAACTCCCCTGCCTTGGGAACTATCCTTTGCCTTTTGATGCTGGCTTCCTTGGCTGTCGGAATCACGATACTGGTATTCGAGATCATGGACAGCCATCGCGGCGAGAACAAGTACGGTCCCTCACCCAAGTATCAGTGAGGAGTGAGAAGTTAGAAGTTGAAAGATAGTTTTTCGTGAGATTGGCCACATTAGCGTCATTCGCATTAAAATAGAGTAATAACATTTAATATATTAGATATGGAACAGAATCAGAATCCGCAACCTCCTGTGTTTAATCAGCAGCAGGGCCCGCAACCCGCACAGCAGTATCAACCCCGTGTGATGGCACGTCCCATGATGGAGCCCGTCGAGGCGGTGATGACGTGTCTCCAGAAGTTCTTTGACTTCAGGGGCCGTGCGCGTCGCAGCGAGTACTGGTGGTTTTTCCTCTTTACCTTCATCGTGTCGTGGGTGTTCAGTTTCCTGGGTAATATGATGACCCCTGTCTTTACCTATATCGGCCTATTCATAGGTTTGCTGTTATGGATTCCCCAATTCGCAGCGTTGACACGTCGCCTGCACGACAGGAATCACAGCGGCTGGTGGGTTGTCGCCATGTTTGTTTGCACGTTAGTGGCTTACGGCTCATTTGCCGTCATGCTCGCTCCTCACATGTCCGCTTTGATGGGCGAGGGCGATAACATGGCTATGATGTTGATCATTGCCGATGCGGTTCAGGAAATGCCCCAGGCAATGGCGGTGGCAGCTGTGGCTGGTGTGTGCTACTTTATTCTGTTCGTCATCACCCTGGTGTTTGCTGTCCAGGACAGTCATTGGACCGAGAACAAGTATGGCCCTTCTCCCAAATACCAGTAATAGTCAGGATTTAGAAGTGAAAAAGTTAGGAGTGAGATGGCCACGACCATTTCACTCCTAACTTCTAACTCCTAACTCCTCATTAAATAGAGAGTTGTTGGAGCAGTTCAACCAGTCTGGGGTCTATTTGTTTGTCACCGCGGCGGATGGCCTTGCTGAATGGTACATAGACAATTTTCTCGTCATCGTCGCCGATCATGATGTTGCGTTGGCCCTCCATCAATGCATCGATGGCAGCAGCACCCATGCGCGAGGCGAGGATACGGTCTTGGGCTGTGGGACTGCCACCGCGTTGCAAGTGTCCCAGAATGGTCACCCTCACATTCATCTGGGGATAATTCTTGCGTGCCCTTTCGGCGATGGCCATGGCACCGCCCGTCACAGGACTCTCGGCAACCAGGACAATCGATGATCGCTTGCTCTTTCGGAAACCTCTCTTGATGAGTTCGACAAGCTGGTCCTTCTCGGTCGATATTTCAGGAATAATGGCAGCCTCGGCACCAGTAGCGATGGCTCCGTTCAGCGCCAGGAAGCCCGACTCACGGCCCATCACCTCGATAAAGAATAGACGCTCGTGGCTGCTCGCTGTGTCGCGGATGCGGTCCACACACCACATGATGGTGTTCAGTGCCGTATCATAGCCGATGGTGTGGTCTGTTCCCGACAGGTCATTGTCGATGGTGCCGGGCAGGCCCACGATGGGAAAATCATACTCCTTGGCAAACTGCAAAGCTCCACTCAACGAACCGTCGCCACCGATGACTACCAGAGCATCAATGCCATGCTTCTGGATATTCTCCCAAGCTTGCTTGCGTCCCTCCACCGTCTTGAATTCCTGGCAGCGGGCAGTCTTAAGAATCGTGCCACCATGGTGCATGATATTGGATACACTTTGAGCCTCTAAATCTGCAATCTCATCTTCGACAAGGCCCCTATAGCCGTGATAGATGCCTTTTACCTTAAATCCGTTGTAAATCGCTGAGCGCGTCACCGCACGAATTGCGGCGTTCATTCCAGGGGCATCGCCGCCTGACGTCAGCAGACCGATAGTCTTGATTCTTGTCATAAAACTTAATTTTTGGGTTTCGAACTGGCTGCAAAGATAATCATTTTTTTTAGGAACTAGAAATTTCAAGAAGTACATGAAAGTTATTTTTGATGTGTGCTTGACGAAAAGAATTGGATTTTTGAGGGAATTTTAAGAAAAAACAAAACTTGAATTTTCAATACACTGTGTTTCAATATATTGCAAATGAGATTGGTTAAATTTTGACAAATTTGAGGTAAAAAAAACAACAATTATTACAAGCAAAAACATGGTTTTTCATAATCTCATGCCTGCCTAAAGCAGTATTTTTGCATCGCAAATAGTGTTTATCCTCATTTGTCAAATATATTTTCTTGTGACGTTCACGTAACGTTGCAGGATACAAAAAGAGAAATGAGATATAAAGACGAGAATTAAGATTAAGAAGAAATAGAATCTTTTGATGGTAGTTAATGTTGATTAAATGATTTTCTAAAGTGAATTCTAAAAGGACCTTGAAATCTATATCCCATAAATAAACGCAAGCAATAATAAAACATGAGAATTAGCGGTGTCTGCGAGAGCAGATGCCGCTATTAATTAATACGTCACCCTCTAAACCTAAATGCGATTCTTGTTTCTTCAAATGGGGAATGAGCCGCCCCGCGGCTTCCAGTCTATTGGTTGGGATAACGTGATCTATCCGTTTCACGTTATATATAATATAATGATGATGTAAGCCTATCCGGATTTCCAGATGGTTGTGATTCATCTATGAAAAACGGCGATTGGTCGCAATTTTATGCCCTATAAGGCGATTCTACGGGGCAAACACGCATAAAGCTGTTAAACTTGGAATGGAGTTTGCCGTCTAAAAGACAAACGAAAAAAACTTTGTTGAATTTTTAAAACGATACAATTATGAAAACTTCTGTTACAAAGATCATGATGAGCTTCGCTCTCATGGGATGCCTGATCTTCAGCGCATCCGACGCCTCGGCCCAGGGCCGCAGTCGTTCACAAGGAGGCAGCACCAGCAGCAGAAGCCAGACGGCAGCTGTCTCACGTTCCAGCAACCAGTCAACGGCACCGACAGTAAGCCGCAGCTCCAGTTCCAGCGTGAGCCGTAGCACTTCAGCCACTCCGCAGGTGAGCCGCAGCAGCTCAAGCGTGAGCCGCAGCACCTCGGCCACTCCGCAGGTGAGCCGTAGCAGCTCAAGCACGAGCCGCAGCACCTCGGCCACACAGCAGGTGAGCCGTAGCAGCTCAAGCACGAGCCGCAGTACCTCAACAACTCCGCAGGTGAGCCGTAGCAGCGCTTCCAGCAGTCGCGGTACGGTGGCAGCACCCAGCAGTAGCAGCCAGGTGAACCGTAGCAGTTCAACCACGAGCCGCAGTACGGTCGCCACTCCTAGCAGCAACAGCCAGGTGAATCGTCCGACTACTACCACGACTACAACCAGCCGCTCTAGCAGTGGTTCGCGCACCGGCAATGGCGCCGTGTCCCGTGGCGGCAGCAGTGGCAGTAGCAGCAGTACCGGCAGCAGCGGCACCGTGACCTCACTGAGCGGTCGTCCTGACAAGGGTTCCACTGTTAGCAAGAGCAGCGGTTTGGCTCCTAGCGACCGCAGCACCACTACTACTACCATTGGCACCACTAAGGGCGACAATGACAAGCGCGGTGGAAAGCCCGACGGAGGCAATAAGGGTAATGGCAACCGTGGTGGCAGACCCGATGGCGGCAACAAGGGCAACGGTAACATGGATAACGGCCATAACGGTGGAAAACCTGATGGTGGTCACAATGGCAATATGGGCAACGACAATCGCGGTGGAAAGGACAAGAATGGCCGCGGTGGCAATGGCAACAATCGCCACGATCGTGGTGGCAGACCTGACAACAATCGTCATGGCTATGATAACAACAACCACTTCGACTATGGCAACCACCACTATCGCAACGACTTCCACCACAACTATACCAACCACAGCTGGAGTTGGAGTCGTCCCTTGCCCCCTCCCGCACGTCCCTATCGTCCTGCTCCCCTGGTATGGTATCGCCCCGTAATCCCCGCTGGATGGCACCCCTACGCTAGCGCCCCCATCATCGACAGGATCCTGGGCATCACCTTCGGAACGCTCTTTGACACTTCGCTTGACTATCTGTACTTCAATGGCTATGAAATCGACGGATATGCCGACCACATCATCTATCTGAGAAATGTGCCTCTGGTTAACTTCATCTGGGACGACGTCATGCTGAGTTACGATAGCTACGACAGACTGGTCAACGCTCAGTTTGTATTCCAGGCCTCTCACTACAGCAGCCACCGCTATGACAGGGTTTACCGCAACCTGTGCAGGGTATATGGTCAGCCCGTGGCAAGAACCAGCGAAGGCATCAGCTGGTATGGAGGCAACAGCACCGGATGGGTTACCCTGTCGATGCACAGCAACCTGGGACGCTACTACACTGTCCTGTCAATCGGATACTAAAAGAGTAATAATTTCTATCATACGCACGATTTGGGAGGCGGACGGCAACAGGCTATCCGCCTCCTGTTTTTGGTTACTTTCTAGACGGTGATTGTTGACTGTACAGCATCGATTATTTCCTACCAGAATCGGGCAAATCAAGACTATTGGAACCGATAGGTAGTGTTTTTAACAAATTTTCGTAGGGTTTTTAGAATTATTATAGCGAAATATTTGTGCAATATCGTCAATACCAGTAATTTTGTAACAAGTTTTTTCATAGGATTAGATTTTTAAGGTTTAAAGTGTACGCGTGTTGGGAAACAGGCGTACATTTTTGTTTTGCAGCATACGGGAAAATCACTACTTTTGCAGATGAAATCATGACACGACTGGAATTGAACATACTGGGGTGCGGGAGTGCGACGATGACACCGCGGCATCAGCCGTCATGCCAAGTGCTGAACGTGCGCGACAATCTGATGATGATCGACTGTGGCGAGGGGGCACAACTGTCGGTGAGGCGTATGAAGCTGAAATTGATGCGGCTTAACCATATCTTCATTAGCCACCTGCATGGAGACCACTGTTTCGGCCTTCCCGGACTGGTCTCGACGATGGCACTGCTCAATCGCACCAACTCACTGACGATCCACACCTTCAAGGACGGAGCGGAACTGTTCTCAGGGATGCTGGACTTCTTCTGCCGCGAGCGCCCGTTTGAAGTGCGTTTTAACATCATCGACACCCACAAGCGGATCATCTGGGAAGATGACGCCATGACTGTCACAACTTTCCCGCTGGTACACCGCGTGCCTGCTGTGGGATTCCGTTTCCAGGAAAAGCCTAAACTGCGCCACATTATCGGTGAGGAGGTGCAGCGGCTGGGAGTGCCCCACTATGCGATGAACGCCTTGAGACAAGGCGAGGACTGGATCACTCCCGAGGGCATCATTGTCCCCAACGACCAGCTGACCACCGCTGCCGATCCAGCCATCAGCTACGCTTACTGCAGCGACACCAAGTTCTCACGTCGCGTGATTAAGAATGTTGAAGGCGTGGACTGGTTATACCATGAGGCTACCTATGACGAGAGCCTGCGTGTCAAGGCCCACAAGCGCTATCACAGTACCGCCCTCGAGGCGGCCACCGTAGCACATGATGCCGGCGTGAAACAGCTCATCATAGGACACTTCTCTAAGCGCTACCTCGACGAAACGCCGCTGCTTGACGAGGCGCGTAGCATCTTCCCCGCCACCCGTCTGGCCAATGAGGGTCTGGTCGTGGACTTGAATCAGTTAGGAGTTAGAAGTTAGAAGTTAGAAGTTAGGATGTGATTGGGGGTCATAAAAAAATCTCGGTGATTAAACCCAGGAGGGCAACCTTAGTCCAATGGGTGATTTTTGTGCCGGGAAGGTTTTTGGAGGAAAAGACACAAAGGCTCAAAACGTGAAGATATTACATTTTTTAACAGAGCATTGAAGTAAAAACTTTAAAAATTTGTTTAAAAGCATTGGCTATTATTTATAAAAAGGCTAAAAATACCCAATTGGGCGCAAATTAAGTAAATTTTTCTTTATTGTTTGAAGAAAAAGTATTTCCTTTGCAGTCTCAAAATTGTGAACATACATTTTTTACATAACATTATTACTAAAAATTTACGACTATGTCAGAAATTGAAGAAAGAGTAAAACAAATTATCGTTGACAAGTTAGGTGTTAGCGAGTCTGAGGTAACTCCCGAGGCTACCTTTAGCCAGGACCTGGGTGCTGATAGTCTTGATACCGTCGAGCTGATCATGGAATTTGAGAAGCAGTTCGACATCAAGATTCCCGATGACAAGTCTGAGACCATCCAAAACGTAGGCGACGCCATCAAGTTCATCGAGGACGCTAAGGCAGCCGAATAAGAAAACCAACACAGGTGGATACCATGACTTGAGGCTCGTTGTCGAGATGCTCATCATGGCATCCATCTTTTTGTAAATTTCCTACTACCACATGGAATTAAAGCGAGTTGTGGTAACCGGTCTGGGTGCCATCACTCCCATTGGCATGGACGTTGAGACCACATGGAACAACGCCCTGAAGGGTGTGAGTGGAGCTGGACCTATTACCCATTTTGACACGACACTGTTCAAGACCAAGTTTGCCTGTGAGCTCAAGGGTTTTGATCCACTGAACTACGTGAACGACCCCAATGACCGTCGCGAGGTGAAGGACTTCAAGCGCAATGACCTGTACACGCAGTATGCGCTTGCCTGTGCCAAGCAGGCCGTTGAGGATGCCAACCTGCTGGCCGAGGGTATCGACCGCGACGAGGTGGGCGTGATTTTCGCATCAGGTATCGGTGGTCTTCACACGTTTGAGGATCAGGCTGGCGACTACGCACGCCATGAGGATCGTGGCCCGATGTATAGCCCGTTCTTTATCCCGACGATGATTGCCGACATTGCTGCCGGCCAGATCTCGATCAAGTACGGTTTCCGTGGTCCCAACTTCGGTGTTGTATCAGCCTGTGCCACTTCCACCAACGCGCTCATCGACGCCTTCAACTACATCCGTCTGGGTAAGGCCAAAGCCATCGTTACCGGTGGTAGCGAGGCTCCCCTGTTCCCTGCCGGTGTGGGTGGCTTCAATGCCATGAAGGCTATCTCGCTGCGCAACGATGATCCTGAAGGTGCCTCCCGCCCCTTCAGTGCGTCGCGCGACGGTTTCGTCATGGGCGAGGGCGGCGTGTGCCTCGTGTTTGAAGAGCTCGAGCACGCCCTGGCTCGCGGTGCCAAGATTTATGGTGAGGTCATCGGTGGCGGCATGAGTGCCGACGCCTATCACATCACCGCCAGCCACCCCGAGGGTCTGGGTGCCAAGCTCGTGATGCAGCGTGCCATTGAGGACGCAGGCATCAAGCCCGAGGATGTTGACTACGTCAACGCACACGGCACGTCGACTCCCGTTGGTGACCTGAGCGAAGCCCAGGCTGTGAAGGATGTATTCGGCGAGCACGCCTACAAGCTCAACGTGAGCAGCACCAAGTCAATGACTGGCCATATGCTGGGTGCCACCGGCGCCATGGAGGCCGTCTTCTGTCTGCTGGCTTGCCGCGACGACATCATTCCTCCAACGATCAACCATGCCGACGGCGATGAGGATGAGAACATTGACTACGGTATGAACTTCACCTTCAACAAGGCTCAGAAGCGTACAGTAAACATCGCACTTTCCAACACGTTTGGCTTCGGCGGACACAACGCAAGCATCATCGTCAAGAAGTTCCAGAAATAATCTACTGGGCCAGCAACGATGCTGTTAAGCAACGCCATATCACTGATAAAGCTCCTTTTCGTCAAGGATAAGGAGCTTTACCTTTTTATTCACCGCATCACTGGCTACTATCCCCGTGATATCAAGCTCTACCAGCTGGCCATGGTACACCGGTCAAAGCCGGTAAAGAGGCCCGACGGACGCTGGGCCAACAACGAGCGGCTGGAATACCTCGGTGACGCCGTGCTCGACACGGTGGTTGGCGATTTCCTCTACACCACATTTCCTAACAAGCACGAGGGGTTCTTGACCTCGACGCGTGCCAAGATTGTTCAACGCGAGAGCCTGAACCGTATCGGCAATTCGCTGAACCTTGACCGCCACGTGCACGCCATGATGCGATCCTCTTCCCACAACAGCTACATCTGCGGCAATGCGCTGGAGGCCCTCGTCGGCGCCGTCTATCTGGATCAGGGCTATAAACGCTGCCGCTCATTCATTATCAACCGATTGATCAAAAGGCACTTTGACCTCAACGAACTGGTCAAGACCGAACAGAACTTCAAGTCACGCCTCATTGAATGGACTCAAAAGTATCATGTGACCATCGAGTATGAACTGGTTGACACCTATAGCGACTCCGACAAGAATCCCGTATTCCGCACCGCTGTCATCCTAGGCGGACTGTTTGCCAGCGATGCCGTGGGCTACAGCAAGAAGGAAGCCCACCAAGCAGCCTCCAAGAAGGCCCTGGAACGCCTCAAACAAGACCAGCAATTCTGCGAACAAGTCCTGGCTACGGCGTTATGAGGCCTTAGACTTTAGACGTTAGACTTTAGACGTTAGGCGTTAGATTTTAAGGCGACATATCATAGGATTATGGTGGCTCGGCCTATTGTCTGAACATCAAATTCCATTGCTGTTGCTAGGCTAACAAAAGTGAAAAAGTGAAAAATTTGGTTTCATTTCAGGGCTGTTTCGGCAATCTTTAGTAAATTCGCACCCTATTGCGGCCAAAAATGCCGCCATTAACTACTGAATTACATGAGACCGATTACCAATATATTACTTGTGCTGGCACTCATCTGCTACCTATTCCTGCCCTTCCAAGACATCTCACTGATGGGCAAGGTCACTGGATTGGGCTTCACTGCCGGCACCATCTCACAATCATTGTCAATCAGCAATATTGTGCTGGCTTTGCTGCCGTTCCTCGCTTGCTTTGGCGCTGTCGCACTCAACTGCATGAAACGCCGTTGGTGGGTGCTGGGCACCATCGCCTGCATCCTGTTGTGGTTGTGGTTCTACTCTGCCACAGGCACCTCTCATGACATCAGCCTGGAGCACGCCCCTGAGGTAACGCCCGACAATGACCTGGGCGAGGGTTTCTCGGTAATCGGTATGGGCATCGGTTACAAGCTGTCACGCATCTTGACGTGGCTGTCACTCATTTCGGCTGCCGTGTCGATGCTGCCGTTCAAGTTCAATGAGACCATTGAGAAAGCTGTTGATGACACCTTTGAAGACGGCCGTCGCCATGTGCGCGAAGAATTTAAACGCTTGGAAAATGCCCACAAGGGAAAAGGACACAGAGGTCACAAAATCAATGGCGACAATCCTTCTCCATCATCCGCACCTGAAGAAAAACCCGAAACACCTGAGGTAGAAGACAAGGAAGACCCCTCCCGCTTCATGCCACACTAATAAGTGAGGAGTGAGGAGTTAGAAGTGAGGAGTTAGGAGTTAGAGGTTGTCTTTCTTTAGATTATGTGAGGTTGTGAATGTAATGCTGCTGAGCATTTTCTTTAGGGCTGTGTTGTCTTGGTTGATTGATTCAAACTCTTCATCGGTAAGGTATTCTGTATCGTGAAGCAATTCTAACCAATACTCAGTCTCATGACATTCCTTAAAGGAATATACATTTAGTCAGGAATTCCTTTTTGCTAACAGCAGCTTGCGCTTCAACAATATTGGCGCCTATACTGGTCCCACTACGCAAAAGTTGCTTCGATAGCACCCATTCATTCTTTTCGTCACACAGATAACGGTACAATCGCACTATGCGAATTGCAAATCTCTTACTTTGACTCTTTACAGCACTATCCATACAAACTCCTAACTTCTAACTTCTAACTCCTCACTCCTAATTCACTCTTCCGGGTGGTGCATATCAATGCGGCGGAAGGTGAGCGGCGTTGTCACACGTAGGGTGTGTTTGTCAGCGCCATAGAATAGCACTCTTCCCGCCAGCACGTCATACTTGGCGAGAACACCGTGTACATTCTTGTATACCATTTTGTCCATGTAGATATAGGCATGGTCCAGTTCCACACTGTGCAATAGTTCCCACCTTCCTGAGAAAGAACCCTGCCACAACAGCTGCCACTCGTCATGCTGCGTAGTGCCGTCCGACGATACACTGGTGCGGATCAATTCGTTATAATAGCCCGTGAAAGTACTGTCTTCATTATTGAAGGTGTAGATCAGTTCAATAAAGTGGATGGAGTCATCATACTGATAAGTCCATTCACCTTCCATAAACTTACGGTATTGTTTATTCAGTTCCACAGTCTCGAGTGTCGTCCAGTCGGTCTCAATAACCTCGTGATTACCCTCACAGGCTACCAGGGCGACAAGCACAGCAAGTGCCATAAATATTGCATATATCTTTTTCATCATCATGGTCTCTTTCTATTTATCAACGCAAAAGAATCTGCTTTTATTGCACTTTTATAGCAAAAGATGGCTTGGGCGACACCTTGTACACCCAAGCCACTTTATTCATCATTTCATTGAAAGCTCAATCAATTGCCGCCGCCCATGCCGCCGGTGACACCGCCACCGGTGCCGCCAGTGTTGCCTGACTGCTTGCCGCTACCGATGAGGTCGTCGTTCTCGATGGTCTTGTCGGCCTTCTTGACATGAGTCGAGAGTGAGCCGAAGCGATAACTGATGTTGATGCCGAAGCGGCGCGCCTGCTGCTCGTAGCGGGTCCAACCTGTCACGTCGCCCTGCGTCACATAGTTCTTCATGCTCATGTACTTACCGCTGAAGGGTACCACTGCCTGCAGTTGGACAGTCAGGCGGTCCTCCTTGAGGAAGGAGCGTTGCAGGCTGAAGCCGTGGAAGAACACCGTACCCATGCGACCATACAGGTCACTGATGCCGCCGCCCCACATGCCGGCGAAGCCCGACAGTTGCAGCTTCCAGGGGAGGAACTGGGTGACGTTGGCAAAGAAGTTTCCGCTCATACGGTCATTCTTCAATCCGAGTTCTTTGCTCTTGTAATAATTGTAGCCGACGGAGCCGTTAAGCATGATATTGGTCTTCTTGCTCAGCATCCACTGCACGAAGGCCGACACTGTCGTTGAGTAGGTCTTGAGCGTGTTGGCATAGGTCGATACCTGTACCAGACCATCAGCCCACTTCACGGCACCGATGCCGTTGTTGCTGAACTGGAACTGCGGCGTGACGTTGAAGGTCAACTTGGGCCCTACGCGCATGTAGGTCAAGCTTACCGAATGGTAGTGGACGCTACCCAAGTCGGTGTTACCGAATGAGCGGCTCGTTGGACTCTCGATTACTGCAGGATTCAGGTAGCTGATGCCCGGACGGTTGATGCTGGCAGCATAGGAGAGCTTGAGGCTGTTGGCGAAATTGAATTTGTAGTGCAGGCTGGCACTGGGCACAAAGTCATTGAGATGGGCCTCATAGGGGACCTGCTGGCCATCGGGATAGGTGGCGCGCAGGTAGCTGTGCTCGTAGCGCAGGCCAGCTCGGGCACTCCAGGGACCGCTGTTGAAGGTATAGCTCAAGTAGGCGGCACCCACCTGGGTCACATGCTTGTAGCGCATGTCGGTGTCATCGTCGGTGCCCAGGTAGTCCAGCATGTTGTGGCTGCGGTTCAGGCGGTAGATGTACTTGGCACCGGTCTCAAGGGTGTGCTTCGGTGCGAGGGGACGCGTCCAGTCGACCTGGACGGTATGCTCGTTGAAGTTCTCCTTGCCGTCCTGGTCAATGCCGTAGTAGGGCACAGGCAGATTGACAATGTTGGTGTATTTTGAATTGTCCTTATTCTTGTTATGCCATGCCGAGAGCATATAGCTCAGCGTGATGGTCTCGCCCTTGAGACGCGTGCGGCGCTGGTAGTCCAGACGGCTGTCAAAGCTGTAGCTGTCGGCTTTGGTGTTGTTGGCTAGATCGTAGCTGTAGAGTGGTTGTGAGGCTGCACCTCGCATGATGCTGTTGGTGACACCCTTGCCACCGTAATCGTAGGCAAAACCACCCAATGACAGGGACACGAGGTTCAGGGTATCAGGCTCCCAGCTGGCGCTCACGTCACCGAAGTGGACCGTCATCTTGTCAACATCAAAGGTTGTGTTGCTACTCAACTGTGCACCACTCTCATTATAGGTGCTGAGAGAGGATGAACGATAACCCTGACCGTTATTGCCATCATAATGGATGCCATAGTCAACCGACATCACCACCTTGTCGAGCTGCGTGGTCAAGTTCAACGAGCCACCCAAGGAACCCCTGTGGTCGGCTCTGACCGATGCCATGCCCGAAGCGCCCTTGATTGTCGTATTGTCGGCCATGACGATATTGAGGATTATCGTTGTGCCCTCGGCATCATACTTGGCGCCCGGCTCGGTGATGACCTCGATGCGTTTGACGCTGCTGGCGGGCATCGCCTTGAGGATGTCCTTGGCATTGCGTGAGAGCGAGGGATCGGGACGACCGTTGCGGAAGATCTTGAAGTTCGTCTGACCGTTGACACGGATCTCGTCGCTGGCATCCACGCTGACCATGGGCACCTTGCGCAGCATGGTCAGCACGTTGTTGGTCTTGCTGTCGGCATCGTCAGCGACACTGTAACCGATGCGGTCCACCTCTTGCTTGATGAGTTGCCGCTGGGCAGTCACTTCAACGCCCTCCAGCTGGATGTTGTCAAACACGCTCAGCAGCGAGTCGTTGATCCAGTCTTCATCACCATTGTCGGCAACGGCAGGGACCTCGCGGGTCAGCTTCAGGGGCATCGAATAACCCATCTGGCTATAAGTGCCATCAAGTGTGTTGCCAATCAGTTTTGCCTCATAGGAAGCGCCCATATCGGGGAAGGTCAGATCCAGCTTTTCCCCCTTAATCTTGGCTTGGGACTTCAAGCCGAAGGCTTTCTGCTCAGGCACGTCAATCGTTGCGGTGATGCCATTATCATTCTGCTCGATGTGGAGCACCACACCGATTTTCAGGTTGTAGGCAGGCACCTCAATGTTACCCTTCCAGTCGCCGTTGAAGTCCTGGGCTACCGTGATAAGACTCATCAGGGTGACCAGAGCGGCACAAAACAATCTTTTTAAAAATGTACGTTTCATAAAACCTTATCTGAGTTTAGTTAGTTTTTGTTCCTATAGAATAGACGTAGATACTATATAAAAAGTTGCAACGTCATCACATTATTTTTCCATCTCAATCAGTTGGCGCAGGTCCCCTTCCAGTTTTTCGGAACGTTCATAGGACGGCGTCTTTTCATAAATCGAGAAGAAGACAAACGAGAATATCAGGAGAAATAGAATTCCGAAAATCAGCGTACCCAGAGACCAATCATGGATGACATCGATTAAAATGTACAGGAAAATGAATATGACCAGCAGCCATCTGGACATCAACTGGTATTTCCTAGAGCGTAAAACGCCCTTCAGCTGCTCTTTACGGGAAGAGGACTTCTTCAACTTTTCTACTTTGAGGAGGTCGGCAACCGACTTTATCATCATCATGAGGCCCAAGACCGAAATGAGGATCAATTTGTAGCCTTGATAGGGCTCAAAAGTGCCACTTATTGATAACCATAAGTTTATAGTAATCACTGCCATGCCTAACACGAGTCCCCACTTTGCACGCTTTGCAATCTTGTCGAACTGCTCGTTAACCTGTGTGCACAACTCCTGCTTACTGCTTGTTGTCACCTGATTCTCAACAGAATCGTTATCTATCCTATGAAAATTATCTTGTTCCATAACTTTCTGTTTTTATTGTTTTTTATTCATTAGACGCAACAGGGTGGCAGAAAACTACACTGACTTGACAGTTTTTTCAGGGAAAAGGCAGATTAATTAAATGGCCTCGAGTTTACGCAGTTTCCTGAATTCATTATTTCTATTGGGATCCAACAAAAATCAGCAGCACTACAGGAGCAGTAAGTTATAGTGAATCGCCTTGGCGTAAGCGCAGAACCTTAAATCTTCTTAGTTCACTCCAAGTTGGCACATGATTTGCAGGGAAGAATAAAAAGGTACAACATTTTAAATGGATTATAACGATATGATACTTTCAACAACACCGCAGATTGAGGGATGCCCTATTCGCGAGTACAAGGGCGTAGTAACTGGCGAGACGATCATCGGCGCCAACATTCTTAAAGACTTCATGGCAGGCATACGCGACATCGTGGGCGGCCGTTCGGCCAGCTACGAGAAAGTGCTGCGCCAGGCCAAAGACACCGCAATGCAGGAAATGATGCAACGCGCCATGCAGATGGGTGCCAACGCCATAGTGGGCATCGACATCGATTACGAGACCATCGGTAAGGACAATTCCATGCTCATGGTCGCCACCAGCGGCACCGCCGTGGTCATCTGACGCCACCTATTTTTCAGACAACAAGGACAACCATATTGACAACAAGGGACAAACTAGTTAAGTTGCCCCTTTTTGTTGTAATGTTGTGATAATCATTTCAGAAGAAGAGCATGGTGCGACTGTTGTTTTTCTTCTGATCAAGAGCTGCCTGCATCTGTTTGATAGCGGCCTGGAAGAAGAAGGCAATCAGATGTTCGTCGGTTCCCTCTGTACGCTTTGCCTTTAAGGCAGTAATATATTGCTGACGATCTTCCTTGAGGATGATCAGTTCGGGCAAGTGGTATTGCAGCAGGATGAAGTTGGACAACAAGCGCCCCGTGCGACCATTGCCGTCACGGAAAGGGTGCAGATACTCATAGAATCCGTGGAAACGTGCTGCCAGAACCATAGGATGAACATTACCCTCGGCCATTGCCCTTGCTGTGGATTCCATCAAGCGTGGTAACTGGGCAATCAGTTTCTCGTGATCTCCAAAGATGGTGTCGCCTGCCGCCATATCCACAGTAGTGAATTCGCCAGGCATGGCACCGGGCACCCGATAGGACAAGGTATTGAGCGTGACAAGACGGTTAACGGTCTTCATCAGCTCCACGTCAAAGGGGAGGTCCAAATGGTCGTGCATCCACTCATAAGCCTTGAAGTGGTCAGCCATTTCCTGACACTCCAGCAGCGTTTTGCCCACGGGATAATACCCCAAACCTTGTTCAAACAGCGCACGGGTATCATCGACCGAGAACGAAGAGCCCTCGATACCGCAACTATGGCATGAAAAGAGAATCTCGGAGTGTTTGCGGAACTCCAGGTCTCCCATTGGCTTAGCTATCCGTTCTAGATACTGTGCCACCAATTGGTCATATTGTTCTATTTCCTTTTCAAACATTGCCTCAAAGTTACTATTAATACGCCGGAAGGTAATAGTATTTGTTATTCTTATATCGTTTTCTTTACTATTTGGTGAGTTCTATGATGGTTGTGGCGGTGATGTCGGGGATGGCGACGGGAATCGTCAGCGTGGCGGTGCGCTTGTCGTAGGTCACGCCCTGGGCCTTCTTGCCGTTGATTTTGACCTTGCCGGGCTTGGCGGTAGCGGGGATGATGAGGCGGTAGTCCTTGCTGGGCGCATCACCTTCGATATTGCCACGGCCCTGGATATTGATAAAGCACGTCTTGCCTTGAGGCGTGGCGACAAACTGAATCTCACGGTGCTTGTCGCGTGCCAGTGTGCCGGTAGAGTGCAAGTCGTCATCAAACAGAGTATAGGATGACGGCGAGTCGCTAGTGTAATAGACGATGTCCAGTTTGTCGGGGTTATAGTCGCCCACATTATCCATCTCGTAGTTGGCCAAAGGGATAAAAGCTCCGGCACGGGCAAATAGTGGCAGCACTTCGAGTGGTGCGGCATAGTTGACCGTCGTGTGGCCAGCATAGCGTTTCTCGGGATGATTGATATCGACCCAGGTGCCCTCGGGGAACGTAATCTGTCGGCTGACGGCACCCTGCTGCATCACGGGTGCAACCATCACATCGCGACCCCACAGGTACTGGTCCCAGATGCCATCATAGCGGCTGATGTTCTTGTCATCCTCATAGAAGCCCAACGGGCGCACCATGGGCAGTCCGTTCCAGGCATTGTCATAGGCCAGCGTGTAGTTATAGGGCAACCATTTGTAGCGCTGCTTGATGATGCGCAGCGTGAGGTCGCCGAACTCGGTGTAGTGATAGGGCTCGGCATGATAGGTTGAGTGGGTACGCAGCATGGGTGAGAAAAGGCCTAGTTGCAGCCAGCGGATGTAGAGTTCGCCATCGCGCTTGTTGGCGGGATCGACGGCAAAGCCTCCCACGTCATGCGACATATAGCCCAGACCGCTCAGGCCCGCATTGAGCATGATGGTCACCTGAGGCTGCAGACCGCCCCACGAGCGGGACACGTCGGTGGACCAGGGGAAGACCGAATAGCGCTGCAGGCCAGCGGTGCCGGCGCGCATCATGACCATCGGACGACGGTCGGGGTACTCCTCCTTGAACATGTCATAGATAATCTTGCTCCACTCGTTACCATAATAGTTGTGGTATTGTTCAGCGGTCAAGCCGTTGTAGTGGCGGATTTCGAGCGGATGTTTCTCAGGTTCGCCTAGGTCGCCCCACCAACCGGTCACGCCCTCGTCGGTAAGCGATTTGTAACGGTTGCGCAGCCACAGGCGAGTGGCAGGGTTGGACACGTCGAACATGCCACCCTGGCCCACCCAGATGGTCACCGTATGGGTCGTGTCAGTACCGTCGGTCTTGCAGAATATACCCTGAGGATCCAACAGGCGGTAGTTGTCGATGGCGCGGCCATTGGTCAGCACATAGGGCTGCGAGATGGTCACGACGTTGACACCCTTTTCCTTGAAGTCGCGCAGCATCTTGCGATGGTCGGGCCACTGCTGCTTGTCCCATTCCAAGCGACCCATATCCTCCTCCTTGCCATACCAATACAGGTCGAACACAATGCCGTCCAACGGATAGCCCTCGCGCTTGAGGGTATCGACCACGCCCTCGCTTTCGCGCTGATCATGGTAGCCATACTTCGAGGTGATATAACCCAGCGTCCACAGCGGGGGCAGCTCCTGCCGACCCACAAGCCAGGTGAAATTCTTGACCACGTTTTCAACCCTTCCATTGCCATTGATGACATAATAGGAAACCGGTTGCGGAGACGTGGTTGTATATTGGATTTGCTCGCCTAGGTAGAGTGAAGACTTGCAGAAGTCGTCAAACAGCACGCCGTAGCCTTTGGAGGAAATCACCATCGGCATGGTGATGCCCATCAGTTTGGTGCGCTTCTCGCCCATCTGGTAGCCATAGTTCTGGCTGTTATAGTTGATGAGCGTGTCGCCAGCCAGGTTGAACGAGTAGCCGCGCTCTCCAGCGCCGTAGAACGACTCCTGGCCCTGGTGCAACAGCGACAAGGTCGACGAACTGCGGTCGCACAGGTCGGCAATGTAGAAAATATTTCTACAGCCCACCGTGATGCTGCCCGTGTTCTTGTCAAGCACCACCTTCAAGCCGCCAGCCGTGCGCATCACGCTCATGTCCTCCAAGTCTTCGACCTTGGCTTCGACTTTGGCGGTTTTTTCCAGCGCCAACGAGGGCAACCGTGTGCCGCTCCACCCGTCAGGCACCACATCCACACGGACGCTGTCCTCGCCAACGGCAGTCACTGTGATAGTCTGGTGGCGTAACGCGTCGCTATACGTCATCGTTGCCTGCTGTGCAAAGGCAATCATCGCCAGCATCACAACAGCGACCATAGTCATCATCCTGTAAAGTTTCATAGCTATTCTATTTATTATTTGTGTTTGTATTCATTATTATTAATTACGAATTACGTAACTCGCTTTCTTTCACCAGTTCCCGCAGGCGCCTGAAATTTTGTTCGTCG
>JAEEGI010009514.1_pt1 | contig 21270 bp, 25 predicted proteins | sample 8958751 | NCBI WGS metagenome assembly JAEEGI01 (sample SAMN16246545, study PRJNA631951) | gut metagenome | biome: gut microbiome; feature: rumen; material: KS-attached | host: Bos | place: Iran: Karaj | collected 2018-10 | reverse complement strand
GATCAAAGAAAGGTTCCTCTACTTTGCATAATCTGACTTGTGTTCAAACCGCTCGCGGTTTTAACACAAGGCCGCTATGATTATGTAAACGTAGAGGAACTTGGGGTGGCGGTCGCTCAAAGAGATGTGGTAAGCCGGGTGTTGGCCTCCCCTGTGGGGCTGGGGGCAGATCAGATGCGCATGTTTGCCGTGCCGCTTGCGGCACGACAAGCTTGCGCACCCCATTAGCCCTTATTAATGGAACGCTTCGGAAGCGCCCGCGGCGCTGGAGAAGGGTTCCACCAATGATTGTAGCCGCTATCGTTCTCTACTGCGACCATTAGCTATAAGTCATATCGTTATATTCTTCGACTGTGGACTCAATTTGCCAAATACAGTATATTATTACGACTTCTGTATTATTGAGAGTCGAGTTATATGTCTTCTTATCGACGGTATATGACCTTAACGGACAAATATTCCCCTATGACATCGTATTTCTATTTGCAGAAAAAATGCTCTGCTTCTTTTGTTCTTTAAAAGAATCTTTGTAATTTTACCTATTACCACGTTGACTGGCCTTTTTTTTGCTTATTTTCGATATGTAATAATATGGCTTATGGATGGCATCATAATACCAAAATCTCTTGGAAAATGTCCTTTGGTGGACGCCCTTCTTGAAATAAGGTTTAATTCGAATTTAGATAAAAGCGTCATCTTTGGTTTTATCTACGGTTTGGTCAAAGACACCTATCCGGGCCGCGTTGTCAATCTTCCTTTGTCTCAGATACCGGCTCAAATACGGGATAATGATCCCAACCTGCAATTCAAACCCCTCTACCGGTTAGAAGGTGAAGATACAATCTTGCAAATCGGGACTGATGTGATTTGTTTGAGTTCTAAGATTCCTTATATCGGGTGGGATGTGCTGTCACAAAAGGCTCTTATTATCTTCAATAAACTTTATACTGCTGGCGTAGTTAAAGATGTCGTTCGACTTGGGCACCGTTATGTGAACTTCTTTGAAGGAGACATATCGGACAAACTTAATATGACCTTCAAATTTGTTCACCAATATAACATTATCACCAACCTTTTTAGAACTGAGATTCTGGACGGTAATTTCATCAGCACTTTACAATTCTCGAATTCTGCGGAATATCGTCCTATTCCCACTACGGTTAAAAAAGGTTGTTTGATTGACATTGACACATTCAGAGAATATAAGGACAATTTCTTCCTACATAACATCAAGAATGAAATTGATACGGCCCATCAATGCGAGAAGTCTTTGTTCTACTCTTTGTTGAAACCAGAATATATCAACGAATTAGATCCTATCTATGAGTAGTCGTATCGATACATACTCCAGTTTCAAGGGTCTGGTAATCCCGGTTCTTTCCGCTCTCACCTTCTCTTCTGACGGGACCGCTCAGTTGAATGTGTGTAATATGGATGATCTCCCCTCTATTATATCTCCTGTCCAAATTGAACAGAGCCCCAAAACATACTCTGGCCTTTTGGATACTCGTAGCAATAATACTGTGGAAATCAATTCAAACGTGATCGACTTGCTGGTCATCAAGTCCTTTGCAGAGAATTATCTAAATAGTCTTGTTCCAATTGAAGAATCCATCCAAGCTGTGATTGACGATTATTTCTGGGAGATGCTATGACGCTTGAAGATGAAATCAGAATTTACCTGCCCAAGTATCTGTCAGCGGAAAACTATGACACGCTGATCAAAGAACTTGAGGATTTCCCCAAGAATATAGACCAAAGGATGTACACATCCATTGCTGAAGATAATCTTCTATGCCAAGGAGATATCATCAAGGACATGCCATATGTTCAAATGGAGCACCTTGAAAGAGGAGTAAAAAACACCGACTGTATCGTTCTTTCCAACACTTGTGATATCGATCCGAATAATAAACGTCAGTTTAATTCACGGTTGATGTACGCACCTTTAATTGAATTGGCCAAATACAGAAAGTTTCAGATAGAAAAAGGGAACGCTACTGAACAACAAATTAACGATCATATTAAAAGCATCAAAGAGCAGAGGATATCTCAGATACTCTACCTCCCAAAAACAAATACATTTAACGAGTCTATCGTTTTCCTTGATCGTGTTATTAATATTGACAGTCGTACGATTGATAGGATGACATTAAAGGAGAGACGCCTAGTTTCGTTAAGTGATTACGGCTTTTATATGCTCTTGTTCAAAATTTCCGTTCACTTCTGCCGATTACAAGAGAAGGTAGTTCGTGGGGCGAATTATAATCCAAACTCAGAATAAAGGTTTATTACATAACCAATGATAATTCCGTAACGGGCACATAACTCCTGCGTAAGCCAGACGGTCAATAGTGCTTTTGGGGGGAATAGCGTAATTTGCAGCACATTAGGCTCGCAATCGATGCTATCAGTATGGGGTGTTACATTGAAAAGGTTATGCTTCGGCCTTCCGCTTTCATGCGCCACCCACCCAAACCCATGGGCCGAAGTGACTGCTGGACAACGCAGGCCCCGGCAGGATGGTCGCGAGGCACCGGACGGTTCCATCTCCCAAAATCATTATACTGATAGTATCCACTACCCCAAGTAGCTTGTATCGTATCGCGTATAAGAGTATATAGAGAGTATAGAGAGGCAATACTACCAATAGGACAAAGCCCCAGCAACAAGCCCTGCCGGTTATCGCGCGATTACACGTGAAGACTGCCCGCACAAACACGAAAAACACGACAACAACGACGACCGCCGTGCGGTCGTGCGCGTAGCGCTCGACCCGATGACAGGCAGAGCGCTGGCGCAGCCGGCGCGGAGCTCCGGCCGTAGGCCGGAATAAAACAAAGTGCCTTGCTGCCGGAGGGCGGTTTCTGTTTGGAGTGGCCAGGGGCCCGACAATCAGAAACCGACTGGAGGCGGCCCTGCCGCAGGCACCGCAGCGCCGGGGCGGTGCGGGGTCACCCTTGAGGGTTTGGGGTGAAAACAAATGTGCAAGTTTGCGAAGAGGCCTTAGGTCTGGAGCAATCTTGCACACCGAGAGATATAACAGAAATGACCTACGTTGACAATCTTCCTTCTGTCTTCTTTGAGGCTAGTGCCGCGTCTAATTGTTGATATAAAGATTCTCCGTAACCTATGGTTTTCCCTTGGATTGTCCCTGCTCCGCCATTGCAACGAGGGCGAGCAGTATGGTGATGATAGTTTTCTTGTTCATTATTTCTATTTGTCATTAAAGATTTCTGCGAGTTTCGCATCTATTTCCTCACCGCGCAACCCACGGGCGAGGATGGTGCCGTCGGGGGCGAAGAGGATGACGTGGGGAATGCCGTTGAGTCCATAGAGGTCGTAGGCAGCATCCTGCGAGTCGAGGATTTGCGGATAGGGTATCTGCAACTCGGCGATTGCTTTCAGGGATGCTTCGGGCTTGTCTTTGACGGCAATGCCAAGTACTGTCAACCCTTTGTCCTTATATTTATTATAGTCTGCTATGAGTCTTGGAATCCCCGCCCGGCAGGGGCCACACCATGAGGCCCAGAAATCTACGAGTACATATTGTCCGCGGCCTACGTAATCGCTGAGACGGGTGGTCTTGCCGTCGTAATTTACGGCGAAGTCCATGAACTTCTCGCCTGCGCGGATGCTGAGTTGTACCTCGAGTGTTTTCCGCTGTTCCATGATTTCCTCATTAGCTTGCAGCCGTTCGCTCAGCATCCCGATGTATTCAAGTCTCCGCTTTGCGCTGAAATAAATAGTCAGGTTTTTAACCATGTCCAGCCCCAGGGCATCGTTGGCGTGTAGGCGAACTACAGGCTCCATCGCTTCGTCGAGTTTTTGATTTCGTAAGGTCTCGTCATCCTTATATTCGTTGAATATGCTTAAGCACTTCTGTTGGAGTGTCTTCATGTCATCGTTCATGGGCGTGCCCGACGCGTAGTACCATTTCCCTGCTGAAGGGCCTTCGACGTGTATAAAACCGTCCTCGATGAACAGTGGCTTGATGCTGATTCCCTTGTCTCTGCTGGCAAGCGTACATAGCTTTTCTTGCGGCAGTTGGCCGCTGTGCTCCTTGATTACACCCTTTATGACCTGAACGGAATCCACGATTGATGAATAATCGTAAAGGTAAAGCGTTCCTGTGAAATCTGGATGCCCCGTGTTGCCGTCAATGCGGTAGTTGACTTGCCCCTGCCCCGTCATTGCAACGAGGGCGAGCAGTGCGGTGATAATGGTTTTCTTTTTCATTATCGTTTCTCATATTTGTTTTCTTTATTTATCTTCTTTAATTCGGTCTATTTGAATTGGAAAAAATCTGTCGGGAGAAAACCAGCGACTCGAACGGCACCTTCGTCCAAACCTCCGGACAACAAGGAGACGGTGATGGCGGAGAGGATGACCACGACCACCAGGACGCCGACGACCAGTCGGACAGCCCGCATGTCCCTGCGGGATACTTCGATGACGAGGCGGATGCAGTCTTCTTTCTGCCGGTCCGGGTTCATGGCGGCAGGGACGGGCAAAGCATTGATCTGGCGGACGACTTCTTTCAGGAAAGGCCCCGTGTTCTTTACCTCCGGCTTATGCTGCAGGAAGAACTGCTTGATATCTTTATCTTTCACCATAATGTTCAAGTATTTTCTTCAAGTGTCTCCGCGCCCTGTGCAGGTGTGACCGCACTGTGACGGAAGGCATACCCAGTATCTCCGATATTTCTCTCGTGGAATAATCCTCCATATAGAAGAGCAAGACAGTTGCTTTCTCCGACGCCGGCAATCCATCGATGGCTGCATACAAGGCGTTGCAGTCTTTCTCGAAATCGTCTTCCGAGGGAATCAGGTTCTCTTTTTCCGTGATGGATTCGGTTTCGAGGATTCTCTTCCCGATATAATTGCAGAAGCAACTGTATCCGATTCTCAAGAGCCAGGTGCTAAAAGAGGAACGCCCCTGGAATGTTCCGTAATGGAGGTATGCTTTCAGTAAAGTTTCCTGGGCAATATCATCAGCCGTGAAGGCGTCCCCGTGACACATGCCGAGCAGGAACCTCCTGAGGGGCTCCTGCAAGGTGGAGATTTCGGCTATGAATTGCTCCCGGGTCATCGGCCGTTACGCCGTCTTATTCATCCGTTTCTTTTGATTGAAATAGGATACCAGGAATGCGATTCCCACACCGAGGACAATGACTGCTACAACCAGAACAAGGGCCACTATAAGTAAGATGGGTGCCATCTGCCCCACATCTAGATTCTCTTCGATAAGCATTCCTTTCATATAGGAACAATAGATGATCGTAGCGACAGAGATAGCCATGCCAGCGATGGTGAAGATGATTCCGCAGCGAAGGCTGGATTGAAGCCGCTGCTCTTCGTTCACCGGATTCGTCAGGGACTTGGCGAGCATCTCGGGATCGACAATGCTGCCGTTCTCTATCTCCTTGAGGAGAATCTCCCTTTTGGTATTGAGAATGTTGCGCTTGTGAAGGTAGTAGAACAGGATGGGCAGCAGGATGACCGCCGCAGGAATCAGTTTGGAAAGAAACCGGAAAAGTTCGTACATGGGTAATAATTATTAAATGTTTCAACACTTATTAGACCGGGTGCGAAGCAAAAATGTTGCAGATAGACGGATAAAGATACGTTTTTTTGCTGATTTGTATTATGAAATGCGAAGCTTTGGATATGGCGGCTCTGCCGAGGGCTCCGCAGCGCCGGGGCGGTGCGGGGTCACCCTTGAGGGTTTGGAGTGAAAACAGATGTGGAAGGGCCTCGGGTGGGCCTTGGACCAGCCCGAAGCGCTTCCACACCAAGAAAAATAACGTTTGTCTTTTACAGTGCCTTTTGAAAGTATGCGTCGAATTCGTCGAGGTTGTGGTGGCCGGAGAGGACGATTTCGCCTGAGGGGTCGAGGAGGAAGAAGTGCGGGATGCCTTCAATCGGGTATTTGCCGCAGACAATGCCCTCGAGGTCGAAGATCTGGTCGTAGTTGATGCCCAATTCCCGGATGGCGGCTAGGGAGGCTTCCGGCTTGTCTTTAACAGTGACGCCCACTACTTTCAGGCCTTTCCCAGCATACTTAGCATACAGTTTGATGACGTTGGGAATCTCATTGCGACAAGGGCCGCACCAGCTGGCCCAGAAGTCGAGCAGGACATACTGTCCCTGACCGACGAGGGAGTTTAGGCACTCGAGGGCGTCCTTCGTTTCTCTTGACTGGACACTGCCGTCTTTATTGATACGGACATATTCAACGGCTCCTGACTCTTTATCTGAAGCAGTTCGCCATAGAAGGGTCATCTGGATGCCTTCGTCTTCCTGAATAAAGTCAGCACCCTGGGCTACCAGTTCAATGAATTCGTCGGTTCCAAGTTCGAAGGAGAGCAGCTGAAGTGCCTGCAGGCCCACAGCATCATTAAGATGGGCGAGATAGGTTTCCCGCAATAATTGATTCATCTTCTCTCGGGTCCGTCGGCTGATTTCCTCCATCTTTTCCGCATCGCCTGCTTCGGAGGCGGCAATCATTTCATCCAAATCCGGGCTCGGCCCTTCCAGCATATTATTAATCTGGCGAATCAACTGATGCAGATCTTCCGTTAAGGGGCTGCCGTTGGATTCATAAGTATCGACATTGACGTCTATGGCATCGGTATCGGGAATCACCTCGATCACGTTGTCAAAGAGACTTCCGTCGTTGAGCCTCTTGCCCTGAGCATCGTGAATCTCTACACGAAGCTGCTGCTGGGAAGTCTGCACGGCATGAAGCGTAAACTTGCCATCTGCTATGAGACAGGTGTCAATGCTTGAGCCTCCTTGGTACAGAACGGCATAATAGTCTTGAGCGGCATCCGGGACGGTAACGGTACCGCGGATGGTGCAGGTCTTCTCGGAATGGCAGGCCAGGCATAGCAGGGCCGCAAACATGAATAGTAGAGCGTTTCTCATAAGAAAGTTTATTGTTTCAATTCGATTCGTCTTCTATCAAATCACTTATCTTCGGGGCGGTGATATCGTACCAACCGTCTGCGAGGCCGAGATGGTTGCCGTAGTCAACGATGTGGCCCTGTTTGTCGACGAGGAGGTAGTAGGGTATGCCGTGGCTTTTGAGTAGCTGTTGGTTCAGGTCTTTCGACTGATCCGGAGAGAGGAAATATTCTTCAGCACGGAAAGGGAAACCTAACTGTTGTTCGATACGGCGAAGGTTTTCTTCCGGATCCATGTAGATAGCGATGACACGAAGCGGCTGTCCTTTGAATTCCTCAATCAGGCGGTTCTGGCCTTTCTTCTGAAGAATACAGGGCTCGCACCAGGCGGCACCGAGGCTGATATAAAGCACTTGTCCGCCCGATTGCTGAATGATGTCGTTCAGCAAGTCGAGGAAAGGATGCGGCTGCGCTTCAATGGAGGCATTGTCGCTATTGCGTTTCTCCGGATGCAGCATCTGGTCGGAAAGCCTGGATGGGTCTTGGCGGTAAGCAGATTTAACTAAATAGTATTCTTGCACGGGCACTTTGAGGAAGGGTGAAACCACCCAGGCGTTGAAAGCATCAACACCGGCTTCGTAGCGGTCGACTTCGTTTCGGACCAGTCGCTGGTAGAAATCATTGGCAATCAGGGTTTCGGCCAACAAATGATTGGGGATGGAATCGCGAATAATCTGGTCGTAGGCTGTGTATTCATCAGTCAGGCCGCGAGCCCGAACTGCAAGAGCCATTTCCCGTGCAGTCCAGGATGCGAAACGGCTGGCCAGTTCGAACTGCGAGCTGTTGATGAGGGTATCGGTGAAAAGATCCATCAAGTCGCTACGTTGGAATAGTGTTTCTTCCGGCATTGTGGATTTAATCTCCAGTCGATAGATATGCAGGCGGTCAATAAGCCTTGTGTAGTATCGGATATCAAGTTCACGGCGGCACCAGGAAAGCAACGTTTCGCTGGGGGATTCCTCTCGGGCGAATTCTTCCAGGCGCGTGAGGTATTCTTCCCGCTGCTGCCGCATCGCTTCCACAAACTCCATTTCCGTAAGACCGTATTCTGACGGCCAGCGGTCCGGGAGATATTTCAGCATATAGACTGCCATCGCGTCGTTGTCACGGGCGGCCGGGCCGGAGAAATGGACGTAGGTAAGGTCAGCGAAGTCGATCTCCACGTGCAGAGAGTCGCCTGGCGCGATGATGAAGCGGTCGACGAAAGTCTGGATACTTCCATCCCGGCGTGTATAAGGGAAAAGCAGCAGGCTGAAGCAGCCGTCAGGGCCGATAGGAGCCACATACTTCTGCGGCTGATTCTTGTCGAGGAACGGCAGCAGTACAGTAATTTCGCGGGTATCGGGATAGACTTCCGGGTGCAGCACCCGCCCCGTCAGGATCGCTGGAGCCGCATAGTCGACTTCTGCTGAATCAAACTGAATCTCCTTTCGTGGTTCCCGGCAACCGACAATCAGAAAAAGAAGAAGGATTATGGAAAGGAACCGATTCATATTTATTTAGAAAACATGAACCAGCGGCCGTCGAGGGTTTGGCCTTCGAGGCGGAGATAGGCGCCGCCTTCTGGGAGTTCCGGAAGGGTCACTACGGCCTGGCCGGCGGCGTCGGTGCGGATGCAAGGGTTCCAGTAGAGGGTTCCCTGGCGATCAGGATTTAGGGCGGGCGCGGCGTCGAAGGCCTTTGGCTGTTGCCAGCCGAGCGGGAGGAGGGCGATGGTGGTCTTGCGCTCGTTCTTCTTCTCTTCCAGCATCTTTTCATCGAAATGACGGAGTTCGAGCAGCACCACGGCGGCCGCGCTATAGAGCGCAGCCTCGGTTCCGCGCAGGACATAGAGGTTCTGCACTTCACGGACCGTCATGATGGCCGCGCGCTCCCAGTCGGGTTCTCGCATACCGTCGATGTAGAGAGCGACGGGGCGGTAACCGGCCTTGTTGTTGTATTTCGCCTGACCGTGGGTGACAGTCACCCGGGAGGAAATCGTGCCGTCACGGGTCGTATACATCGTGCGACCGATACGAAGACCCGCTTGCCCCCAGGTTGTCACTAAGCCGGCAAAATGCGCGGAGATATAGGCCATCAAGTCCATGTCGTCCCATTTCTGAAGTTCTTCACGCAGTTTTACTTGACGCCATTCGAAGACGTTAGAGTAAGGGCCGACCAACCGCGAAGGCTTATAGAATGCCGGCTTCCGCTCGGCGGTGATGCGGCTGGCAGAGATTGTATCGTCGGCCGGTAGCGGCGCGACGGTGCCCTCAAAGCGCTCGCGGATGGCTGCCGTGTCGCGGATAATCTCCCTCGCCGGATATGTCGGACCATAGTCGAAGGGGGAGGCGAAGGCTGCTTCGTCGTTCTCCATTGCCGGGTAAAGGAACTTCGAACCGGTGACATTGACTGAAAAGAGCGTCTCTTCGGGATAGTCCAGGTCGGGAATACGGAAAGATTGGCCTTCTTCGCCCTTGATGGCCCGGTCGCCGGGCACATCGGTTGAATAGTAATAGCCGATATCCTGCGACATGATGGCCACGTGGTACTGGTCCGGCAGACGGTTCCTGACGCTCTTCACACGGAAGTCAAGTTCCTGGGTGTATTCGCGGTCGCCCTCCAGAAGTTTTTCATCTACGCCCACCGGCACCGGAGCGGTCTGGAAATCGAAGTCAGCATAGCTGCCTTTCGTCACCGAGAGCGCGAAGTTGCCGATGACCGGATTGCCGTCTTCGTCGGTTAGCGTCACGGATAGATGTCCGTCTTCTGTCTCAGCCAGATCGACCTTTATGTCAGGCGCACCCGCGCCCGACACTTGCCGTGCCTCGTAGAGACTCTGTACCGGTCCGGCACCGCGGATCAGCAGCCTCGTGTGGAAAAGCGACTCAGCCGGCCAGTCTTTCTGCGCACGCGTATAGGCACGCAGCGTATACCAGCCGCTCTCCAACCCATCATCCAACGGCATCTGCCCGAAGAACATCCCACCACGCTCCTTCAACTTGATACGCTGCTCGACGGAACCCAGCCCGTCGCGAAGCAGTTCGACATACAGGAACTTACTCGTGGGCATCTCCCCCACTTCGCCTGCAGGAGAACCCGCCTCCGTCACCCAGCCCCGCAGCCAGATCGTCTCGCCCGCCGCATAGAGAGAACGGTCGCAGCTAACCCGTACACGCTCCGCTGCATCTGTCCAAAGGCAGCTGCAGAAACACGTAATTAGTAAAAGATATTTATTCATAGATAGCAAGGCTTATTCAGTGAAAGAAATCCGGGCAATTACATAATTGTCTTCCGGAACAATACCGGAGAGGACTTCAGGATTCGTAATCCGAGAACGCAGGCTATCGCTCATCAGCGGGAGCTGTGCGGACTCCAGCAGACAGATGGCCTGAGGGCCATCGAGCAATTGGATGGCACCTTCGAACGGAGCAGCGGGACGGAACCATCGCCAACCGCTGCCGCCATTATAGCCATAGAGACAGTTGCGTTTCCGGTCGGTTGTTTGAACGGAAAGTTCAATCAGACGACTCGTTCCGCTCTCCAGGTAGCGGTTGACCATCGCAAATTGACTGGAACGAAAGAATTTGGCGCCATCACGCATATCTTCAATCGCAAAGAATTCATCGCCCATGGAATACGCACCTAAATCCATCACGAGATAAGGCTGCAACTTACCGGCATTGTAGCACCAGAGCGTGTCGCTGAAGGTGTCAATCACGACCACTCCCTTGTCCGTCGGATATAGGACATCTGCCTGGGATTTGACATTGATGGGCGCTGTGCGTTCTGTCAAAAATGCCTGACGCTGTAGTCCTTCTTCCGAATAGCGCATCAGCCGCCCCTCCCTTCCATGCCTGTCACCATGGCCGTAATAGGTAAGGATGCCATCCTCCAGCAGGAGAGACTGGCCTCCTGCAAAATCGAAGTGTTGTGCGCTGAGCACATGCCCCGCCGCATCATAGGTAATGACTTTCTCTCCGCCCCCCGCCGGTTCCAGCGAAAAAACGATGACGTTTCCGTCACGGAACTGAAGGTTGTCGATGCGAAAAAGCTCGTCAAGGCGGTCTCCTTTCCGCCCGATGGCATTTAGGAAACGGCCCTCGTTATCATAGCGATACAGTTTGCAAGTACGAAAGTCCGGCTCGGCCATCGGGTCGCGCTCCAACAAGAGCCAGTCGTTGCCAAAGGAATAAAGACTGGGCTCGTAGCCCATTCTCAAACTCGGATCTCTTTGCAACGGTAATAACTCGATGGACGCTACTTGCGACTCGAAATTGTCTTCCGTGGCTTCAAAGTTGACTGAGACAACCTCCTCCTCCTTCTGGCTGCAGCCTGCAATCAACAGCACGATAGCCGCCCAAATATTGAAGATATGTATTGTTTTCATCGGATTAGTTGCAGGAATTGTTGTTGATAAGGACTATCCGTCTTGGCAATCAATTGCTTGAGCTGGTATTTCTTAACATAGATACGGTCTTTGGCCATATCGTAGAGGAGCGTGCTGATGGTCGCAGCATCGAAACCTACGAAGAGATAACTCGCGAATTGGTAGAACGATGGTTTCCGACCAGGAAAGGTCTCGCGGAAACGCCTCATCGCGTTGTCGAGAGAAGCGTCAATCATTTTTTCGAAGGCCTGACGGCTCTCGGCGTCCAGTCGGATGTCCTTGATAGCCTTTTTAATATCTTTGAAGAGCCGGGAGTCGGCTTCCAGTGAGAGAAACAAGGTATTGGCAATTTGATCAAGCTGATGCTTCCGGCATAGTTCGGCATATCGGTTGCGTAGTGATTCCTGGGCGTCTTGCGGCGCGGGTGTGTACGCTGTCAACGCCTTGCAGGCTTCAATCAGCGACTCTTTTTCCTGGATAAGCAGGCGGTTGCGATGCCGGAAGAAAAGGAGAATGGCTGCCAGAAGCACCAGCAAGGCCGCGATTACGGTCAGGAAGGTCCGTCTCTGCCGGCTTTCTTGCTGCGTCAGGCGGGCATTCTGCTCCTCGAGCAATTTGCGCTGCGCTCGCAGGATGGGCTGACGGTTCATCCGACTGCTATATAGGAATTCCTGAGCCTGTTCTTTCTTTAAGCGGGCATTGCGGGCGATCAGCGTGTCGCCGATAATGCTCGCATACGTTTCAGCTGAGTCGGCATAACGGATGCCGTCTTCAAAGGTGCCTGCAGCGGTGCAGGAAGCGGCCAACTCCTGGTAAAGCATTACCTTGAAGGACGCATCGCTGGACGCTTGTGCATACTTCTCGGCTTCCATAAGCGACAGGATGGCTTCCAGATAGTTCCCGTTGGCGTGCTGACGAACACCCTCCTCGTAGTATTCATGTGCCCGCTCGCGGGAAGGGCGATCGTTCCTCTTTCCGCATGACAGTAGCATTAGGGGGATGAGTGCTAGTATCAGAACTATGAAACTTCTCTTCATGGTCTCTACAAAGATATGGAACATCGTCCATAATTCCTATGACAGGTGCTGAATTCAATCTGACAAACAGGTTTATTTTTGTAAATTGTAATCTACTTATAAACAATATGATAGGGCAGAAATAGATATTCTACCCTATCGAATAATCTGATAATTAGCAACAGGCCTCATAAAAAGGAGGTTGCTGAGGGGTCGAAGAGTGTGCCGAGGAAGGTGGTGAAGGCAGAGTCGCGGTCGGGACGAACGGAGCGAGTGACATATTCGAGGGGGATGGTGCAGAGGGGTTGAGATGCCCGGTCGGGGCCGGGCATGACGGCGGGAGATGCCGGGTCAAGCCCGGCATGACGGGTAATGGTCGGATGTTCGGCGAAGTAGTCGCGGGGGGTCTAAATCTACATCAGGAAACGAAGAAACACGTTAAGGAGGTGATTTTTAATGTGTTGGATACATTGTGAAATATGGGGAAACGTTCTGGTTAATCCCTCACTCACCGCAACCTATTGATACACAGCTGGTCGCAAAGCGACCGGCTGTTTTTGTTACGACTCCGTCGAGAGCTTGCTCTCGTAAGGAGTCGTAACGAAAATAGCCAGATGGCCCACAGGGCCAGCAGTTGTGTATCACCAGGTTGCAAGGGCCCCGCGGCGAGCGTCCAGGGAATGCGCAGCCCCCAGGGCGAGCACAATCCCGCCAGGGAATGCGCAGGGCCCCCGGCCCGAGCACAATCCCTTAAAGAATGCACAGGAAGTCTATTTGCGTTTAATCACCCTTCCGTCCTTATCTTTGAAGGCACCGCAGAGAATGACGATCCAATCAACGAAGTTCCAAATGCCCAGACCTCCCAGCGTTAAAATCATAGCGATGGCGGACCCGGTCTTACCAACGTAGAACCTGTGAGCTCCGAAAATGCCCAGGAACCAGCAAAGCAAAAAGGTAGCCAGCCAGTCCTTGTCGCTCACAGCGACATAGTTATCAACCACTGGATCGGCGGCCAAGGAACCTCCGCATTTCGGGCAGAAGGCAGCCTCTTCAGCCACTTCTGCACCACAATGACTACAATACTTCATAATTATTTGATAATAGTTGTTTATTCTGTCATGTGCCTCCCAAAGACGGCATTACAAAGATAGTTTTTTTCGGAATGGCAAGAAAACCTTATTTAATCTTCCACAAAATCCATCGGTGCGCCGCTTTGTTCCTTTCGCAGCCACTATTTGACGGAAATGGCCACTTCGATTGACGCGAAAGGAACGCAACCGCCGAATCTTCGACCTCGCGTCAACCAACCAAGCTAAAACACGCTTCTGACACGCCTCGCCATCTTCCGCTGCAATGTACACACCACATTATCAGCACTTTACGCAAGTTGACCCCCATCAAAACGGAAGGGGTCAACTTGCGTAATCGCCTGACTGCCAAATGCGTCCGTTGCAGCGGAACGAAGAAGACGTTGGGACAGCGTCCCAAACCCTATCTCAACTCAACGGGCAATCAGGCTCAAGGAAAGCAACTCCTCGCCACAGCGATGCAAGGCAGTTTCAATCTTGAGCGCCTGTTTTTCAGAAATATAGACCCCTCCGGATTTATACTGCCTTAGTAAAGAGGCATTTACACCTGCTTTGGCCGCGAAACGGGTTGCATTGATATAATCGAAATAATCGAAAACAGAAGCAATGTCGTATCTATACTCGAATTCCACATCTTCAAGTTCATCCGGAAGAGGTTCGCCAGATTCAGCAAAAGCAGATCGTATTTCTGACAATGACCGCTGAAAATCTGCCATCGCTTCAGCGACTGTAGCTCCATTGCCGACGATCGTGCTCTCCAGATCAGGCGTATAGATACCAAATGTTCCGTCCTTCCCCTTCTCAATAAGTGCAATAGTCTTCATTTCAAAAACCAATCTGCTTTTTCAGTTTGTTGAATGTTCCTGTCTTCACTTCCTCTGAGCCATGTCTAGCTATCTGAAGAATCCCTTTTCTGTCAGGATGACGATAAATATCATGATTAGCTCCGCTGCGCCATTTGCGCCATCCGTATTCCTCGGCGATACGTCTCAATTCACTCCACTTCATATCTCACGTATCACAGTACAAATATATAACATAATCGCTATATATCCAACTGTTTTTCTCTGCGAAGATAACACACCTCGCCCTCAAGAAAAAACACGGAAGTGAGATTTAGTGTTTTTTAAAAAACGCAGCGGAACAATCCGGTTACAGCCAGCCATGGAATATCGTGGTATTGGCCACAACGGTCATGGAATTCATTTTCAGATGGCAGGTAGTTCCATCTTCCAGCGAGAAGGACAAGGAGACCTGACAGGGATATTCATTGCCCACCTGAAAGAATTCCTTCGCGGAATCATGGGTGACCGATCCGCTGAGATGTACCTTCGTATCCTGCTGCAAGTGGTGAAAAACCACTTTACTCAGATTATGCTCTCTAACTTCTGTGAAGAACCTGACTTTGGTCTTGAAGGAGTTGCGGAATGTCAACCGGTTGTTCTTGAGCGTAAAACAGTCCTTAGGGATGAAAATGTTGATACAATCCCTCGGAACCATAATAACTTCCGGTCCGCTAAAGCAGGCCATGCAGATGTTTCCTGCATCGTCCATCCCGAAATAACCTTTATTCTCGAATACCACTTCTTCGTTCTCGTGGAAAAAATAAGATCCCTCCACCTCATTCCACAATACTTCTGAACAGGAAGTTACCAGGATGAACGAGAATGCGACAGAACACAATGTGAGAAAAAGGCGAGTCTTCATAGTCGTAGCGTATCTATACAATAAAGATGCATCATCAGCCGGATTCTTGCGCAGCCAAGTGGGATTTCTTCCAAGCTTTGGCTATTGATACTCCAACCCCGTCACCATCATTCCGATGTTGACGGGAATCCTGATCATTTTACCCATCGCCGAATAACGTTCGTAGCTGCTCTTGAAATAGAGCGCCGTGGCCATATGAAGGGCGCGGGGGTTCCGTTCCGTTTCGGGCGTTGCCAAGATTCTTTGCACGGCTTCTTCATCGGTGGCGACGATCTGCAACGCGATGAAATACTTTCCAGGCTCCAGCAGAAGGGTCTCCTCCGGCTGAATGTCGTAATCCCTGGGGGTATCCGACTCGACGATATGGCAGTACATCGGCTTGTGCAATACGTTGACAAACGTCTCCGTATCTTCTTCGATCCGGTATACATTGATGGAAGCCACGCATCCCGGGATATAGTTGTTCAGGATGGTAAACTGAATGTCCTGGATCAGGAAGGGTTTCCGGACCTTCGCAATACAGCCCAGCTCCGAACCTTTTCCGCCCCCGCCTGGCCGGTAGAAATCGGCGCCGCCAATCCGTTCACTGATTTTTACGCCCGGGCGCACGAGGTATTTTTCCCTCGTATCTCCACCGATGAAAACCGCCGGAGGTAGTTCATTCTCTTCCATTACGATGACGACATCATCGGCCGGGCCCGTGACAACATAACTGCCCGTCTGGTAAGAAACATGAAAAAACGAAAGGGTATCCCTTGGGACGCTTATCTCAAAACGTCCGTCTGCCGAGGAAATCGTGCCACGATGCAGCTTGGGTATGCCCACCTGCACATATTCCACGGCTTCGCCCTGCCTGTTGACAATACGGCCTTTGACGGTAACCTCATCCTGCCCGAAAACAGAGACGGGAACCAGAAGCAGGGCCAGCAGCCATCTATTTGTACGCATAGCCATCCTTATTCAGCGAAAATATCATCTTCGGGTTCGACGCCTTCCGGGTCGGGCTGGTAGTCCAGGATGTCGCCGGGAAGGCATTCCAGCACCTTGCATAGCTTATTGAGCGTAGAGAAGCGGATGGCGCGTCCTTTCCCTGTCTTGAGCAGGGAAAGGTTCGTCAGGGAGATTCCGATCTTTTCGGAAAGCTCGGAGAGCTTCATGTGACGCTCCCAGAGCATTTTATCGAGGTTTACGGTAATCATATCGCGAGGCTGCTGTCTTTGGCGGTGAGATAGGCCATTTTATAAAGTCCGGCAAAAAGGAGGACGACCAGCGGGACAAAGATGGTATTACTGTCCAACACAGAGTTGGTGCCGCCTTGGAGCACATCCTGGTAGTTGGAACGGACAAAAGTAACAAGTACGGTAACCAGCGCCGCCCAGCGGATGAGGGCAATGTTGGACTTGGGAAAAATCACCCCGTTTTTCAAGGATCGGTTCGTGCGCACCAGGAAGATCACACACAACACATAAAGAAGGGTTATGCCGATGAACCTGCCGGCAATGATGAAAATCTGCCAGCCGAGCATATCCGGATTCCAGACCACCCGCTGATCCTCCGGAGCCAGCCAGAGAGAATGGATCATTTGGACATAGTTGAATACGACGGTCACCGTCGCGAAAAACAAAATGGCAATGGAAAGCCACTTGATGCTTTGTTGTGTTTTATTTTTCATAATAAATGCGTTTTGATTTGCGCAACCAAGGGACAAAGATAATGCCAATTTTACGAATTTCATAAAATTATTGCACGATTTTCATAAAATACACACTCAGGGCGCATACCCCCCGCCAATGCAATTAAAACAAATAATTGAAAATTTATAAAAATATAGTTGTATAGTTAATTTTTTTAGCTACATTTGCAGTAAAGATCGAAGAAGTATGAAACGACTGACCAAGAAAGAAGAAATCATCATGGAGCACTTCTGGGAGAAGGGTCCGCTGTTTATCAGGGAGTTACGGGAGTTATACCCGGAACCCAGACCGCATTTTTCCACCCTCTCCACGCAGGTGCGGACGCTTCAGGAGGAGGGGTTCATCGACCACAAGTCCTATGGGCCCACCTATCAGTACTTCGCGAAGGTGACCAGGGAGGAGTACAAGCAGCGCTCACTCATCGGCCTTATCGACAAGTACTTCGACAATTCTTACCTGAGCGCCGTGTCGGCGCTGGTCAAGGAAGAGAAGATCACCGTAGACCAGTTGAAAGAACTTATCGATCTGGTTGAGAAAGGAGAACAGAAATGATGGACTTCCTTCTATATGATGTCAAGGTAGCGGCGGCGCTGCTGGTTTTCTACCTGTTTTACCGTTTCCTCCTGAAGAAGGAAACCTTCCACAGGTTCAACCGGATCGTGCTGGTCGGGACTGCCGTGCTCTCGTTCCTGCTGCCGCTGTGCATCATCACCATCCGTAAACCGATGGAGATGGCAACAAGCGCCACATCAGCCACAACGGCCCCTGCTGGTGCATTACCGGGTCTTTCCCCACAGGAAATACTGCCCGTGGCGGATGCTTCCGCTCCCTGGTGGCCGGAGGCGCTAACCCTCCTGTTCTGGGCAGGCGTCGTTTTCGTGTTGTCAAGGGTAATCATTTCTATCCTGTCGATCCTTCGCATCATCCACAACGGCGAACGTGTCCGGGAAGAGGATGGCTGCCACATCATCGTAACGGATCGGGACATCGACCCCTTCAGTTGGATGCGTTATATCGTCCTCTCCCGAAATGACTGGGAAGGCGACCACGCGCCTATCCTTGTGCATGAGAAGGCGCATATCGGCTTCGGTCATTCCATCGAAGTGCTCCTGGTAGACATACTTTCGGCCGTCCAGTGGTTCAATCCCGCCATCTGGATGCTACGGGCAGATCTTCAGGAACTCCATGAGTACGAGGCAGATGACGCCGTACTCCGTGCCGGCGCCAATATCAAGGAATATCAATATCTACTCATAAGAAAAGCTGTCAGCAAGAGCGGCTACTCAGTTGCCAACAGCTTTAATCACAGTATCCTTAAAAATCGTATTACTATGATGTCAAAATCCAGATCGCCCCTTGCGAGGGGCCTGCGGGTGCTTTATGTGCTCCCGCTCGTATGCCTGGCCATAGGCCTGCAGGCAAGGACTGTCTATGTCCCCGTGGACAAAGATAGTGAAAAAAAAGTATCCGATGAAATTCCGGCACTAATCGGTTCCGTGTGGACCGGGGAGGATATCGGCAAACTGACCTTCTCCGAAGAAACATTCGAGATTCGAACGGAAGACGAACTGATAAGCGGGCATTATACCGCGGAAGGGGCGACCATCAAATTCATCTTCACGAATTACAGGAATGAAAAGACCGGGAAAGAGAAAAAGGGCGAAGACACACTCACCGGGAATCTTGCAGGAAACACCATCATCATCCCTATTCCCAACGGGAAAATGGTCTTCACCAGGATCGGCCAGGGCGCTGCCCAGAAAGAGGAATCCGTTGTCCTGAACGTCCGGAAGGACGGTACCGTTGAAAGCGGAGGGAAAGTTCTTACCTTGGCCCAGATAAAGGATTTCGTAAAGACTACCGGCGAAGGCAAGCCACAGACCGTCGTGGAGATCAAGGCAGAAGCCGATACGCGGATGGGGTACATTAACGACGTGAAGCAGGAATTACGCAGTATAGGCTCCGTGAAGATACACTACCTCTCGCCTTTCGACCAGGACGGAAACAGTTATTTCATGCCTCCGTTCCCGGCTGATAAAAGCACTAAAGCCAAGGAAACGTCTCCGCGCGTAAACCGGAATGATCTCTTTATCGTCCGCCTCAACGCCAACGACAAGTATTTCTTTGGAGATGCGCCGCGCCAAGACGATGCGGAGATGCTCCGGGTCGGAAAGGATTTCCTGAAAAAGCATGGAAAAGACACCCGCTTCATCCTCCAGATGGACCGTGGAACCAGTTATGGAGCATACCGGCACATGCAAGACCTGTTGATGCAGATCTTTCTGGATGTGCGGGAAGAAAAAGCGCAATCAACCTACGGCAAAAGCCTAAAGGAGCTTTCCCCCGAAGAACTGACACAAATCAACGACCTGATTCCCCTCAGTATTTCCGAAACCGACATGAAAAACCGATAGTGCCTATTTTAGGATGCCCGACAACGCTGCGCGGAACTCGGGCATCGGCGTTTGTGTCTCCCGCTCGATAATGAGGGTGCGAAGGCCTGCGTAAGGCATGATTTCCTCTTCGATGGCGCGAAGCGGGCGGTCGGTGCCGAAATAGACCGGCGCGAAGCACTCCCAGAACTTACGGGCCAACTCTTTCGGGAGATGGAAAACTTCCCGGATGAAATCCTCTGCACTCAGGCAGCAGCAGAGATAGACCATGGCCACGTCGAAGAGCGGGTAGCCGTAACAGAAATCGCCCAGGTCGATAAAATACCGCTTGTCACCGGCAAAGATGGCGTTGCTGTACTGCAAGTCCCCGTGGATGGCGGTATCCGCATCCGGCGCTTCCCGTATGAAGCGCTCCAGTTTGTCCTTTTCTGCGGCCGTGAAGAAAGGATTCTCCGCCAGAAGCCGGCAGTAGCGGTCTTTCACGTTCTCAAACAAAGACGTATCCAAATGCACGGAATGCAGATCCCGGCACATGACGGCGAATTCGCCTGCGTATTTTTCGACGTTTCCGGGGTCGTCCGACACGGCGCGGCTATAGGATTTCTTCCCCAGGATCCTGCGATAACGGATACCGCGACGGCCGTCTTCCGAGACGACGTAATCGCCGGGTTCCGGTGTCGGGATTCCCAGCTGGTAAACCATCCGGGACAGGCGCATCTCGTCGAGGGACTGGAGCGTCTTCCCGGGATGGAAAAGTTTGAGCAGAACCGTCGGGTCGTCTTTCAGGTAAAAACTGTCACCGGTGGCACCGCCGCCATCGGGCACATAGTCCGTCAGCTTGACCGGAATCGGTTTCGGATGGGGGGATTCCTTTTCTTCCATATTGAATAGACAATTGATTTTCAAAAAAATGCAGGATCGTTTCCTGCTCACGTAGGCCGCAGTGATGGCCACCGTCGAAAAACTCCGTCCGAAGTCGGCCCTCCCCGCCTGCTTCCCCATAGAGCGCTTGCATCCTGTCGAAGGCCTCCTGGGTGGCATCGGGCGGGAACAGGCGGTCGCTGCGTCCGTTCAGGAAAAGGAAAGGCTTGGGACACAACCAGCGGGCAATATCGGGAAAGTCGTAGCGCTCGCGTAGCGCAGGAATCATCATGGAATAGTCGGAAGCCGAGGGCGGCTGGGCCTGCGTCGCTTTGAGCGTCATCCAGCACAGGGCGACACCTGTCTTGACCTCATTGCAGAACGCGCCCAAAAGCCACGCTCGATGGGCGCCCATCGACCAGCCGAAGCAGCCCACCCGCTGCGGATCGACGCAGGGAAGGCTGGCGAGCAGCCGAGCTGCGGCCGCATCTTCATTCAGCGTCTGTTCCGCCCACACGATACCGTGCCGGGCCAGGCTGTCGTACACGGCACGCTGCCCCTCATAAACAGCCTGCTTCACTGCGCGAATACCCTCTGACGGGGCATCGCCAAACTGCATCCGGCTCCACGCCTGACAAAGTTCCGTGCTACGCGAGCCCCAATAGAGCGCATCAGGCACGATGACCACATAGCCTGCAGCAGCCAGCCGGTCGGCCAGGAAAACGCCGTCGAAGCCATCCGTCACCCATTGCAGCGCCGATGCCTGGATATGCGCAGGCGCGGAAGCCAGCGGCCGGACGAGTTTTTCCTTGCCAATGTCGAAACGGGCTCCATGGTCGTGCAACAGGACCAACCCCGGGCAAGGGTTTCCAGCAGAAGCCTCATCCGGCACCAGCAGATACGACTGCACGCGCTCCTGCCCGACTGCGTTGTATTCGATCAGTCGGCAGGTATAACCGTCCCTCAGCTCCTCTTCCAGCACGGTTGTCCGCGGTTCCACGGATGGCCACATCGGGAGCGGAAAGACCGCCAGCAGCAGTAATAGACAAAGGATCATCCTGTTTCCGTTTTTGGCTTTTCAAAGATACAACAGCCGTTTTATATTTCAAAATCAGCAAAAAAGTGTTATATTTGTAGGAAATATCCAACAAGTTTAACTTTTATGCAGGAACACG
>JAEEGI010009513.1_pt1 | contig 21273 bp, 15 predicted proteins | sample 8958751 | NCBI WGS metagenome assembly JAEEGI01 (sample SAMN16246545, study PRJNA631951) | gut metagenome | biome: gut microbiome; feature: rumen; material: KS-attached | host: Bos | place: Iran: Karaj | collected 2018-10 | reverse complement strand
TCATCCTGGCAAAGTCGTCCGGCTCACCCAGGCCGTAAATGCAGCTCACGGAACTGACCACGATCACATCCCGCCTTTCCAGCAGCGAGCACGTGGCGCTCAGGCGAAGGCGGTCGATCTCTTCATTCGTGGAAGCGTCTTTTTCAATATAGGTATCGGTGTGTGGGATGTATGCCTCCGGCTGATAGTAGTCGTAATAGCTGACGAAATACTCAACAGCATTGTCGGGAAAGAACTCCCGGAATTCCTCGCACAGCTGGGCCGCCAGCGTCTTGTTATGGGCAAGAACCAGCGTCGGGCGCTGTACCTTCTCGATGACCTTCGCCATTGTGTAGGTCTTTCCGGAGCCGGTAACGCCCAGCAGGACCTGTTCCCTCAGGCCGTTCTCGATCCCCTCCGCCAGTTTCTCAATGGCCTGAGGCTGATCGCCTGCCGGCTGGTAGTCTGATACTACCCTGAATCCGGGCATGGTCCTCTCCCTCCTCTCTCTGAAATCGTCCTGTTTTACTTCTTTTCCGGAAGTTTCCGGCTGATATATAGTGATCATGTATTATATCATATTTTTCCTGTTTCTACAAGCAGATTCTGAACCCGAAAATTCCTTCGTCTGTAGGACTACAATACATATTGGACAATTGAAAAAAAGATGAAGGATGCGGCTCAATCGGTTATAGTTAAGCTACCACACACAACTATCCGAGAAAGGAGCCACACCCTTCATGAGCACGAGTATAACACAGGACATGGCCTATAGGCAATCCCTAATGAGGTTTGCGCAGAAATACGGCGTCAGCAAAGCAAGCCGCAAATACAATAAAAGCCGGTCGTACATCTACTTCTGGCTGAAGCGCTGGGACGGCAGTGTGGAGTCCCTGACGTGCCAGTCCAGACGCCCGCACAGTCATCCCAACCAGCACACGGAAACGGAACTGAAAATGATTCGTGACATGCGCCGCCGCAACCCCGATCTGGGCATGGTGGAACTGTGGCACAGGCTGCGGAAGCGTGGTTATACCCGCTGCCTGGAGAGTTTGTTCCGTGTGATGAGAAAAATGGGAATGTTTCCCGCGGCTGAGAAGAAAAAACGCTATGCAGCCAAGCCATATGAGCAGATGCAGTATGCCGGAGAACGGGTACAGATCGATGTGAAGGTCGTTCCCAGAAGGTGTATTGCAGACCCTGAACTCAGGCTATTCCAATACACGGCCATAGATGAATACACCCGTTTGCGGTTTCTGGCCGCCTATCCGGAACAGTCCACGTACTCCTCCGCTGACTTTTTGCGGAAAGCCGTCCGGTTTTTTGCCAGGCATGGGATCCGCATAGATTGCGTTCAGACAGATAACGGTTTTGAGTTCACCAACCGGTTCTCCAATACCAGGAGACATTTGCCTACTCTCTTCGAAGCTACAGCGGCAGATCTCGGCATCCGCCACAAACTGATCCGCCCATACACGCCGAGGCACAACGGAAAGGTTGAACGCAGTCACCGGGAAGACCAGAAACGTTTTTACAGCTGTCATTCGTTCTTCTCACTGGAAGACTTCGACAAGCAATTGCGTATCTACAATCGCCGCTCAAACAACATTCCGATGAGGCCGCTCAAATGGCTTTCCCCAATTGAGTACACTGTCCAATATGTTTGACAAACCTACAGGTAAAAAAACGGAAAAGAAAGAAGACTCACCAGTAGGGGTAGTACTTGTCCCAGCCGCAGCGGCTCACCGTAGGCGGGGTGCTGGAGAACATGCGGTCCACCACCACGTCCACCAGAGTGGGACCGTCCCAGGCCAGCGCCGCCTCAAGGGCGGGGCGGATCTCCTCCGGGCGCTCCACGCGGAAGCCCTTGACCCGGAAGCCCTCCGCCATGGTGGCGTAGTTGGGCACGTACACGTCGCCGTCGTCATAGCGGAACTCCGTCAGGATCGAGCGGTTCTCGAAGTACTGGCGCTGCAGGCCCCAGACGGTGCCGTAGGAGGAGTTGTTCACCACGATCCATGTAATGGGCAGGTGATACTCGGCGGCGGTAGCCAGCATGCTGCTGTGGATCAGGAAGCCGCCGTCGCCCTCCACGGACACCACCTTGCGCTCCGGATTGCCCACGGCGAAGCCCAGGGCCTGGGCCATGGTGGTGCCGATGAGGCCCATGCCGTAGCCGTAGTAAGCGCTCCGGGGATTGTCGTGGCAGTAGTAGTTGCGGGCGCAGATGGCGGCGCCGACCTGGACGCCGTTCTTGGGGAAGACCTCCTCCAACTCCTTGACCAGCCGGAAGGGATTGATGGGCACGCTGTCGCTGTTGCGGTACTGGGCCATCTCGGCGAAATACTCCGCCCGGCCCTTGGCCACGGCCTCCTTTGTGCCGCGATCCCAGGTCTTGCCGGAGGCCTTGATGAGGGAGATGAGCTCCTTGAGGACCTCCTTGACGTCGCCGTGGATGCCCACCTCCAGGGGATAGTTCTTGCCCAGCTCGCGGGGATCGATGTGAACCTGGATGATCTTTGTCTTTTCGACGTTATAGGTGTTGCCGATCTCCCAGGCGCCCGTTTCATCCTCGTCGAAGCGGTTGCCCAGGGTGAGGATCACGTCGGCGTTCCAGGCGGCCTCGTTGGCGTACTTGTTGCCCCAGCCGCCCACGCGGCCGGCGTAGTAGGGATCGTTGCCGCCGATGATGCCCTGGCCCATATAGGCGGTGCCCACAGGGCAATCCAGCAGGACCGCCAGTTCCTTGACCTCATCGCAGGCGTCCGCGATGACGGCTCCGACGCCGCATACCAGCATGGGATGCTCCGCCTCCATCAGCAGCTTGGCGGCCTTCTCGGTGGCTGCCTTGCTACCGCGGGGATGATCCACGATGGCGTGCTCCTTCAGGCGATAGTCCCTCTGGAGCATTTCAACGGGGATCTGCTTGCTCTGCACGTCCACGGGTACATCCACCAGGACCACGCCGGTCCGGCCGCTCATGGCCGTCGTATAGGCCCGGGCGATGGTCATGGGGATCTGCTCGGGGGAGACCACGTGGAAGACGCGCTTGGCGAAGCCCCGGTACAGGATGGTCTGGTCGGCATCCTGATGGATATCCATCTCTTCCTCCGCGCCATAGCCCCATTGGGCGGTGGGAATGTCGCCGCAGATCACGAGAATCGGAGTGTTGGACATGGCCTGCTCGACCAGGCCGGGAATGGCCTGCATCATGCCGGGACCATTGGTGACCAGAAGGCAGCCGGGCTTGCCGGTAGCCTTGAAATAGCCGCCTGCCGCGGAAGCGCCGACGGACTCGTCGTGGATGATGTACCCCTTGATGCCGAAGTCGGCGTTCGCCTGGTACAGACCGTCGCACAGACCCATGCAGCCGTGTCCGCCCATGCCGAAGACGTCGGTGACGCCCAGCTCGGACAGGCACTTCATCAGCAGGTCGGCGCCTTTATATTCTCTCATGAGGGTCCTCCTTTGCTCAAGTTTTCTCCTTCACGTCAGATGAAGATACCCACGATCAGGTACAGAACTGCCGCGATGCCCGCAGCGGTGAGGGCGTAGGGCAGCTGGGTACGGAAGTGGCTCACGTTGTCGCAGCCGCTGAAGGCGGAGGCCATGACGGTGGAGTCGGAGATCATGGAGCAGTGGTCGCCCATGATGGCGCCGGACAGCATGGCGGCTACCAGGATGTTCAGGGGGATGACGCTGGCGGTGGACATGGGAACCACGATGGGGATCATGATGGCGAAGGTACCCCAGGAAGAACCGGTGGAGAAGGCCATCAGGCAGGCGGTGATGAACACCAGCATGGGTACGATCAGGTTGGGCAGGTGAGCCGCGGTGATGGCGGAGATGTAGCCGCCGACGCCCAGCTCAGAGCACAGGCTGCTCAGGCAGAAGGCGAAGACCAGCAGCATGCCGATGGGGACCATCTCCAGGATGCCCTCGCCGCAGGACTTGACGGCATCCTTGTACTTCATGCCGGCGCCCATGGCCAGGAGGATGGTGACGATGTTGCCGATCAGCATGGCATAGAACACGGAGGTGGAGGTATCGCCGTCGGAGAACTTGCCGGCGCCGGTGATCAGCTGGCCGCCGATGACGCAGGCGATGATAACCAGGATGGGCAGGATGACCAGCCAGGGGGAAGCGGTCCTCTGCTCGCCCTCTTCCTGGTTGTCGATATCCTTGGCGGGATCATAGGCCTCCTCGGCCTTCTTCATGCTGCCCCAGTTCCAGCCCTTCAGGGCAACCAGCAGGCTCAGGAGCAGGGCGAAGATGCAGTAGAAGTTGAAGGGCAGGGACTTGACCATGACGCCCATGGTGTCCGCCACGCCCAGGCTGGCCAGCAGGCCGATGATGTAGGCGCCCCAGGAGTTCAGCGGCAGGAACGCGCACATGGGGGAGGCGGTGGAGTCCACCAGGTAGGCCACCTTCTCACGGGAGTAGCCGTAGTTGCGGGACAGGGTCTTGCCGATGGTGGCGGTGACGGCCTCGGAGGTGTACTGGTCGAAGAACAGCACCACGCCGATCAGCCAGGTCAGGAACTGGGCCTTGCCGGGGGTGGTGACCTTGGCCTTGTTCTGCAGCCACTGGATCAGGCCGTGGACGCCGCCGGAGACCTGCATCAGCTTGATCATGCCGCCGATGAGGATGGCGAAGAGGATGATCTTCGTGTTCCAGCCGCTGGACACCACGCCGATCAGCTTGTTGAACGTCATGTTGATGGCGCTGAGGGGATTGCCGCCCGTCAGGATCATGCATCCGGAGAGGATGCCCACAAACATGCCCACGAAGATTTTTTTCGTCAACAGGCAGACGATGATCGTCAGGATCGTGGGGATCAGGATAATCCAAGAGTCCATACTATTCCGTCCTTTCTGTTTTTTGTCCTGTTTGTTCTCTCTTTCCTATATGCTTCGTAGCAGCGGGGCAGCTGCCGGAAAGCCGTTTACAGCGTAGGCAGAAGCTCGTTGATGTCGGTCCACGGGCGGTTCTGCTTCAGGGAGGTCTCCTTCAGCGTCAGCTTGCCGTCGATGCAGGTGAGGCCGGCGCGCAGGTGCTTGTTGTCCTTCAGCGCCTGGATGGGGCCCTTGTCGGCGATAGCCAGCAGGAAGGGGAGGGTGGCGGTGGACAGCAGGATGGAGGCGCTGCGGGAGAAGGCGGAGGGGATGTTGTCCACGCAGTAGTGGGTGACGCCGTCGATGGTGAAGACCGGATCGTCGTGTGTGGTGCTCAGGCAGGTCTCGATGGCGCCGTTGTCGTCGCAGGCGATGTCGCAGATCAGGGAACCGGGCGTCATCAGCGTCAGATCCTCCCGGTAGACGATGTGATCCTTCCGGTCCTTGGGCCACATGATGCAGTTGAACAGCACGTCGGTCTCCCGGAGGCACTTCTCCAGGTTGGTGCGGTTGGAGATGAGGAAGGTCACGTTGTTGGGCAGGTGCTTGCGGGCCTCCTCCATGGCCGTCAGGTTCACGTCCAGGATGCGGACCTCGTTGCCGAAGGCGGCGGCCAGCTCGGCGCAGCCCACGCCGGACACGCCGCAGCCCAGGATAGTGATGACGGGGGTCTCCACGCCCACCAGGTTGGCCAGGAGGGTGCCGTTGCCGCCGAACACCGCCTGCTTGTGGTGCAGGGCCGCCAGGAAGCCGCCCTTGCCGGCCAGCAGACTCATGGGCTTGAGCAGGGGGAACTTGCCCTCGTCGTCGGTCACGTCCTCATAGGCGAAGGCGGTGCACTTGCTGTCCAGCAGGACGTCCGTCTCGGCGGGATGGGCGTTGGAGTGGATGTAGGTGAAGAGGATCTTGTCCGGCCCCATATAGCCGAACTCCTGGGGGAAGAGCTCCTTGACCTTGTAGAACAGGTCCGCACGGCGGTACACCTCGTCGGCCGTGGCGACAATCTCCGCACCGGCGGCTTCATACTCCGCATCGGAGAATCCGCTGCCGGCGCCCGCATTGTGCTCCACCAGCACCGTGTGGCCGTGGCGCACGATCTCCGCCACCGTGGCAGGTACGGCGGAGACTCTGAATTCCTTCGCTTTGATCTCCTTGAGAACGCCGATGATCATGGGTGAACGCTCCTTTCTTTTTCCGTTGTTGCTTTCTTTCCGCTTTTTCCGCATACGCTATTGTATGCAATACTATATTACACTACAATTATAAAGAGTTTAGCGAATACTGTCAATTCCTTTTGTATAAAACCGCCGATCCTTGGATGATATGACGGAAAGCGGTGTGGTTCGTCTGTCAATATACACAAGGTTAGCGTTTGCTATTGACTTTTTCCGGTTTCCGGGCGGATAATAGACCATAAGATTTCATCGGGAGGTGCAGAGTAAGATGACGTCTGAAACGCCGAAGATCGCGATCCTGCGCTGGGAGTCCGGCCACGTGCCGGAGGGCCTGCTGCAGCTGGAGCGTATGACGGGCAACAGTACGAACAGGGACTCCTATCCGTTTCCGGTGCGCCTGGAGGAAGTGAAGGGTGCCAATGCCGAAACGGTCATCATCCACCCCAGCAGAGAGGTGCTGCAGCGCATGATCGATCAGGTGAAGGCCATGGAGAAGGAGGGGATCCGGGCGGTGACCACCAGCTGCGGGTTCAACGCCATCTTCCAGAAGGAACTGGCGGACGCGGTGGACATCCCGGTCTTTACCTCGGCGCTCCTGCAGGTGCCCTTTGCCCAGGCCATCATCGGGAAGAACCACTCGGTGGGGATCATCACGGCAAACCGGGAAGCTCTGACCAAGGAGCACCTTCACGCCTGCAATATCACGGACGACATGAAATACTACGTGCAGGGACTGGAGAACTGCCGGGAGTGGAGCAAGATCTTCGAGAACCCGGAGGAGCCCTTCGACATGGAGGCCGTCTCCAAGGAGATCATGGGCGCCGTGGCGGAGGGCATCAAGGCCCATCCGGACACGGGTCTCATCCTTCTGGAGTGCACGGATCTGCCGCCCTATGCCAAGCGGATCCGGGAGGAGTTCGGCGTGCCCGTCCTGGATATCAACTCCCTGGTGGGCTACGTGGCCATCTCCCTGGGAATCATGAAGCTGTACGAGTGAGACGAGCATACAAAGAAGCACGAGATATTCCTTCGGGAATACCTCGTGTTTCTTTTTGCAGATTATTGCGCCTGCCGCTTTTGTTTCGGAGGCCAGATAGAAAAGGCGCGGTCGAACCACAGACTTAGCTTTTTCCCGGAGGTAATCATGATGACGACCAGCGATATTACAGTGCAGGAGAGCAATAGCATCCAGTCACGCCCAAGGAGATCATATCCGCCCAGCAGCCAGATTATATCGTACACGAGGATGTGGACGACATAGATGGCGAGTGTCCGCTGGCCTATATAGGTGAAGAACAGCGTTTTTTGGGGAACGAGGCATAGAAGCGCGACGACCATGATTGCTGCACCAATATACCAAGTAAACCGGATGATTACACCGTAGAGAAGGGGATAGCCGATGGTTGAGTAGGACTTGCTTCCGAATATAATCTTCAGGAACGGCGCCAGCCACTGGTTTAGAACTGCCAGAGCAGTCAGTAGTCCTCCCATGGCAAGACCGGAAGCAACGCGCATCCACGGCCTGATTCTGTGAACGAGTTTGCCATCGAAATAGTATCCGGCTAAAAAGAAGGGGAGAAACACGAAAAACGGGACAGAGAGAGGAATGAACCACAGTTGGGATCGGTCCCGACCAGGAGAGCCAGAAGGACAGAGGCAGGCAGAGAGATCCGGGGCCCGATTTCCGCCAGAAACGGCAGAACGAGATACCACAGGAACATACACAGCATATACCAAGGGGCACGGGTCAGAGAGAATAGTTTCAGCACAGAAAACTGTTGTTTGAGCAGGCACTGCAAGCCCCAATCGGCCAAATAGAAGCCTGTATAAAGAATCAGAAAACCAACCAGCTTTCCGGATCGGGAGGCCTCCCGCCGGATATAGCTTTTGGCAAAATAGCCGGATACAAAAACAAACGCCGGCATGTGGAAGAAATAGATCCAATTATAAAAAACCAGAACGCTTTGCCCTCTGTCTCTGACAGGCTGAAGGAAGTGACCCAGGACGACCAGAAATATCAGAAGGGCTTTTGCGTTATCCCAATAGGCAACACGCTTGCCGTTCTCGATTTGTGTCATTGATGCGAAACCTCCCCCAACATCTGATATCCATGCTGCCTATCCGAACAGGACGTTGTAGTAGTCCGTGTCCAGGATGTTCTTGGAGAATGCGAACTTGTTGAAGACGGCCCGCTTTATGGCGGCCACATAGTCGTCGTCCACCTCATTCTCATGCCCGGGAAAAACGGTGAGTTCACCGTTTGGCATATTATAGCAGGCCTTGTCTGTCATCCAGCTGTAGTCCACGAAGAACACCAGTGGCGAGGCGTCGGACAGGGCGTCCCGGCCGGCGTACAGGCGGGAGTCGAACTGGAAGCCCATCAGATTGGCCAGAGTGGGGGCGATGTCCAGACTGTAGACGGGGGTATCCACCACGATGGGGTCCCGGTTCTCCAGGCAGCCGCTCCAGATGATCAGGGCGCTGTGATCCCGCTCCCAGGGGTCCTGCCAAGCGTAGCCATAGTACTCATCCAGGGCGTTGGCAAATCCCTTTTCAGAGGATTCCAGTTCCAGCGCGTAGGGATAGTGGTCGGTACCCATGACGATAACGGTGTCGTCTGCGATACCGGCGGCCTCCAGCCGGTCAAGCAGATACGTCATGGCGGCCTCCAGCTCCAGGCTGCAGGCATAGTATCCCTTGACGCCGTAGGAGGCGTCCATGCCCTCCACCTTGTCCCAGTGCTTTTCGGACATGATGTTGGCGCCGGGGCCGTAGTTTCCGTGGGCGCTGACGGTCATATAGTAGATGCTGAAGGGCTGATGATCGATGTACTCATCTACGGTGGCCTGCATCAGCTCCAGATCGCTTTCCGGCCACTGCCAGGTGATCCGATCCTCCAGGCCGTTTCCGTAGCCGACGTACTTGTCGTAGCCCAGATTCTCATGGGTGAGATCCCGGCTATAATAATTATAGGTGTGGGCGTGATAGGCCCGGCTGAAATAACCCAGACGGCGCAGCTGGTTGCCGGGGGTGTAGTACATGTTGTTGCCGGCGCTCTCCAGCATACTGTCCACCGCGTAGGCGGGTACAAGGCCGGTGATGTTGGAGAACTCCCCGGTGGAGGTGCTGCCGCCCCAGATGGGTTGGTAGTAGTCGGTGAAGTTGATGCCCCTGGTCATCATGCGGTAAAGGGTGGGGGTGAATTCCGGACTGATAAATTCCTTGCTGAAAGCCTCCGCAGTGATGAAGATGAGGTTTTTCCCCGCGAACAGCCCCGTATACTCGTTCTTATGGGACGGGGTGAGCGAGGCCACGTATGCGTGGATGTCGGCGACAGCCGGGTCTGAAGCCGTCTCGCTCAAGGCGGCGAAGTCGATATCCAGGGCGTTATATCCGTAGTCCACAGGCACTGGATCGTCCGAGGGGGGAGGATCCTCGCCGGATTCCGGGCCGTCTGGGGAATCACCCGACGGATCCTTGCCCTCGTCCGGATCATCATAATCGAACCCGGAGGCGTGGGGATTGCCGAAGATGATGTATCGGACGTCCAGACGGGCGCTGGTGTTGAGGCCGAACGTAGCGGTAGCGGTGTTGAACTCGAAGTGGGAGGTATAGCGCTCCTCAGAGGAGGGGTTCAGGCGGACCAGCCCCCTTGCGGCAAGGAAGAACAGGATGGCCGCCGTAAGAGTGATCAGCCGGGACCTGCCGCTGCCTGTCAGCGGCAGGAGCTTGCGGCGGCGCAGCAGATACAGGACCGCAAGGGGCAGAAAGAGGAGCAGGACCATCCAGAAGCCGCGCAGTACCAGACGGACGATGACGTCAAAGAAGCCGGTGACGACGCCCTTGACGCCGGAGAAGATGGAGCCTACTGACATATAGTGGGTGAAAAAGACCCTGCAGAAGTATTCGATCCCGAAAAATACGGAGATCAACAGGAGGATGACGCCAAGAATCCAGGCGTTGGTCTTTTCCCGGCGCGACAGGGTGGACAGAAGATAGATGACCCCTGCCACGGGGAGGCTGAACAGCACGGCGTAGAACAAAAAAAGAGGACTCAGCGGGCCGCGGCTGGTCAACTTGAGAAGCAGCTCCTCATAGAGCAGTACGCCCCAGATATACAGAAGGGAGGGCAGGAACGCCAGACGCTGCTTCTTCGTGTCTTTTTTTTCTTCAACGATGAGTCGGCTCATAGTATTCCTCACAGAGCAAAAGCAATAATCGACTGAAAATTGCAAAATATTACTTTTATATTATAGCACCTATTGAAAAAAATGGTAGAGGGGAATTGTAATTGCTCTGAAATGAAGAATAAGAAAACGAGAGAGTCCCGGTCGGGACTCTCTCGTTTTCTTGACATTATTCGATGATGCCGTATTCCCGCAGGAGGGCGATGCGGCTGTTGCCGATGCGGACGCTGGCGGAGGGGTTTACCTTTTGTGCCCCCTTTTTGCGGAAGGCATAGTTCCAGATCCGCTGAGACCAGGCTACCGGAAGAAGTACCGGGAACCGGCGGAGATAGGGATAGCGCCCCGCCAGGCTCTTGGCGGAAAGAAAGACCGAGTGCAGCGCGCCCTTTCGGCGTTTCCCGGACTTTGCGGCGGCTACAGCCTCCAGCGTCATGCTACTGCTGTGAAGGCGGTCCACGTCCGCCGTGCCGTACAGACCGCCGGAGAGGATGTCCTCCAGCAGATCCGTCTCGTCCACGTCAAACCCGGCAAAGACAGGGGGCATATCAAACCCCAGATGGTTTGCCGCAATGCGGAAGAGGGCGGAGGTGAAGCGCTCGATGCTCATGCTCCGGCAGGACTTCAGAATGTGATCCCAGTCGATTTCCGGGCCGTATGCCCGGGAAAGCATGGCGATGTCGCAGACCTGGCGGATTCCCACGCCGCCGTGGAGGAAGTGCTTGTAGGCGTGGCAGATGAGATAGAGGAGATGGTCGGTCGGCGCCAAGGTGCGGAGCGTGACGTCCTCGATCTGGACCGTCACGGTGCGGTCCAAGGCGCCGTCAAACAGAGCGTTGCAGTCTCCATAGGCTGCCGAATCCGCAGGGAATGCGCTGGCATGCAGCTCAATATAGGTAGGGGAAAGATCCTTATGATAACTCAGTTCTTCGGAAGAAGCGATATCTGCGTCCGGATCATCAGAGGAGAGGCCCTCAGAGAGAAAAAAACGGTGATATGCCGCGACCTCGCGGGGGGAGACCAGCAGATCCTCATCCACGGAGGGGCGGAGCATGGGGAACGGGTACAGCTGTCGTATGACAGCGCCCTTCAGCACTGTGGGATCCAGGCCGGCAGCCTGGGCATGCAGAAGGAGGGTCAGGAATTCATTAGTCTGGACGATCTGCCGTATGGCCGCCTGCAGGGCTCTTTTCTGATGCTTTTCGCGGACGTTTTTTTCCAGCGCCTTGAAGGAGGGACAGCGATAGACGGCCTCATAGACCAGAGGGAGTATCTCCTGCTGGGCAGCAAGCTGGAGAAGTGCGGCCCAGTCCGCTTCGCCCAAGTTTGGATCGGCAGCTATTGGCGCCCTGCGGAGTGCAGCGCTCACGGCCTCCAGCATTACCGCATCGGGGCGAGTCATGGGGCGTCCTCCTCCACTGTGACGAGGTAGCCTTCCTCGGCGAGCCCGGAAAAAATCGGATCAAAGCGCTTGCGTATAGCATCCTCCGGTGCATTGTAGAGACGCATAAACGTATGGATGACGTCCTGATCGGTCCGGTTCTTTGCCATGAGGGTCCAACAGGCTGCCCAGGCGTTGGGCAGAGGCCGGACGCGGGGAAACTCAGCCCAAAGGGGACGCGTGGCGACCAGGAGATGAGCGCCGCAGATATTCAGCAGCACAAAACCGGGGCGAGTCTTATAGACCATTTTCAGACACCTCCTGCATCGTCAGATACAATAGCCTTGCGGTATCGGGGATATCCCGGCTGGTCAGCAGCCAGGATGGACAGCTGTTCAATATACGCTGCGTGACAGCACCGGCCTGCTTGATCACATCTGCGTCATGGAAATCCTGAAAGACGCAGAGAAGGGCGTGGGGGGCCGCAGCCTTGCCGGGGATTTTCATTACAGAATTGTTGTCGCCGCGGCGCAGGAAAAAGATCCCGGCCAGCGGAGCCGGATCCGCGCCGTGCAAGCCCTCCTTGCCGTTCCAGGGGGAGGGGTGCACCATCACGCTGCCGTCCTCCCGGCATTCCAGGATCGGTTTATCGCCGTTGATGACCTGAAACTCGTCGGGCCAGAGCTCCAGCAGCGTGCGGCATTGGGTGGACTTTCCGACGCCGCTGCCGCCCGCGATGAGCCAGGCTCTGTCCCGCCAGCGGAGCGCCGCGGCATGAAACACGCAGCGGTCAGAGGCGAACAAATGCTGAGAGACCTGCTGACACAGGAGACAAAACTCGGCGAAACCGTCGATCCTGTTGCCGGCGGCTGCCCAATCGTCAAACTCCTGCTGCGACACGGAGACAGGAGCAGGGACGGGGTCCGCAGGGACAAGACCGGCAGACGCAAGATACCTTGCGGTTTCAGGATAGCGGAAGGAGAAGCTCAGCGGCACGCCGCTCAGTTCCCCGCAATAGAATAGCTGCTTTGAAGTGTTATCCATAGTGCAAAAGCCTGCCTGTTCATCAAGAAAGGCGTAGAATCCATGATTCTACGCCTTTCAAATTATACTGCATGCGATGGAATCAATTATGCCCACGTCTGGGATTCAGTGGACCAGTAGGACTCGACATATTCGTAACCGCCCCACAGATCCCAAAGCTCATCCTCGTCCGGATTCTCCCACAGATACTCATCGATCTCGTTGCTGACGGCAGCCCAATTCTCATAGGGAACGCAGAACTTACCGCCGACAGTCTCATAAGTAACGCCTACCAGGTCAAAGAGATCGATCAGAGACTCATCAAGAATGACATAGTGTATCCGAGCCATGTACTCACATCCTTTCTGTAAAATCAGCCAAAGATGACAACCTCGTCTTCACCCAAAACGACCACATAATCATCGACCGTTTCGGATTCGGGTTCCTCTTCAGGAGGGACGAAGTCGTCTTCACCGTCAGGGTCGTCGGACTCATCGATATCCTCCGGATTGCCCTGTGGACCTCCTTGGCCAGGATCCACAGTTTCTGCTGCTCCGCCGGGGGCGGCGGGATCGTCGTTCTGGTCAGCCGGCTTTTTGGCTTGGCCGCAGCCTGCCAGAAGGAGGGCGATCAGCAGTAAGCAAATAAAAACCGTAAAAAAGCGTTTCATCTCTTCCTTTTCCTGTGCAGTCAGCGCGGATCCGCGCTGACTGCACAGGTATGGGTCAGTTACTGGATATTGATGGTCTTCTCGCTGCTGTCGATGGCGTTGACGGTTACCTGATCGTAGGTGATCCAGTAGCCGCGCATGACCCGGCTGCCGGTATCGAGGTCGGGAGCCGTGACGACAGACAGATAACCCTCCAGGCCGAACATGGAATCGGGAGTTTCCGTATTGCCCTCAGTCTTGGGATTCTGGATCATGGTGTAGGACTTGGAGAAGGTACCCTTGGTCTGCGAATCGTTGATGACCACACCGGCGGCGCGATAGATATTGGTGTCGGTGACGGTCACGTAGTTGATGCTGGTGATGGGACCCTCGCCCCACTGCTCCTTGATCACGCTGACCTTGGGCTGGGCCAGATAAGCGGTGGAAGTCTCCTTCAGATACAGGACGGTACCGGTCAGATCCTGGGTGCCAGTCCAGATGGTGGCGGACCTGGCGGCGACCTTGCGGGTCCAGAAGCTGGCGGCGACGGGGGTCTGCACGGAGGCGGTGCCGTTGTTGAAGTTCAGGCCCTCGGCCACGGCGTTGTTGCCGGCATACAGGGCGAAGCCGCTGTAGTAGTAGCTGGTGAAGGTGTTGTTCTCGGTGTCGTAGCCCTTGGTCATCTTCACGCGGTCGGGCATGGCGTTGGGGCTCTTCTGGTTGTAAGCCTTGACCACGAACTCCTCGACGGTGTTGTCGGCGGAGTGATACACGTAGACCAGCTCATCCCACATGGCCCACAGGTTGTTGGGAACGGTGTTGTTGGGCTGTTCCTTGTCGTCCACGCCGATTGTGGTGCCGACGGGGAAGAAGGTGCCGGTGCCGTCCTTGGTGGTGCACCAGCCGGCCAGACGGTAGCCGCGGCCCTTCTGAACCTGATCGTTCACAACGATGCCTTTCTCAACGGCGGCCGCGTTGAGGATTTTGAAGGCCTCGTTGATCTTCATGTTCTTGATGCCCTTGGTGGGCTGGCCGTCCTCGTCCACGCCGTTGACCAGCTCGGGGCTGTAGGTGGTCTTGGTGCCGGGATCGGCGTCGATCAGATCCTGGATGATGGCGTTGAGCTGATCGTCCGCGTCGTCGGTGAAGGCGCCGCCGTTCAGGTGATAGGTCAGGTCGATGACGGGAACGGGAGTGGACTCCACAGGCTCCAGAACGGGGTAGACATAGACGCACTTGTTATCGTCGGAGATGGAAGCCAGGACCTGGAACACGTCGCCGGGCTCATACATCTTGCCGTTGTACCACCAGCCCAGGAACACATAGCCAGCGGGGACGCCGGCCATCTTATCCATGATGGCGGAGTCTGACTTATCGGCGTATTTTGCGCCGTCGACGGGAGAATCCGAACCCATGACACGGGCGGGCGTTTCTCCGGTGGTCATCAGCGGGGCACCGGTCTTATCCACAGCCTCAACGGAGTAGATCACGCGGTACTCGCCGGTGCGGCGCCACTGTGCCTGGATGATGGTGTCGCGATGGATGGCCGTTCCGGTCTTGAAGGGCTTCATGTTCTCCACACCGTCGGTGACGTCATACCAGCCGATGAGCGCATAGGCGTCAGCCTCGTAGGAGTACTTCTTGGTGGTGTTCAGCCACTGCTGAGCCTCGGAACCGTTGTGGTGGATGGTATTGCCGCCAAGGACCTGATCCCAGTCGTCGGGAACCGTGTTGGAAGTGTAGTAGGCGGTACGGGGGTTGGCCGCCATGTACACGTAGTTCCAGATGTCATCCCGGCGGGAGGTATCGAACTCATCATAGTAGTAGTAATACGCGGTACCGGTGCCCTTGTAGTCGATGTAGTTGCGCTCAATATTGTCATAGGTATAGGTACTGTCATCGCCGTAGAGCACCCAACGCCAGGTGGACTGGCCGGTCTGGAGCTGGCCGCCGTTGGGATCGATCTTGATGTAGAAGTAGATGGGCGTCTTGCCGGCGTAGACCTTGGTGCCGCCCATGGGCATGGTCTCGGTATCGAAATTGAACTCCTCCGTGCAGTTCTTGTCCTTGTACCACTTGCCGTCCCACTCATAGCCGGGGACACCCAGATCGATACTGGTGGCGGTGGGCTTGACGGAGGTGAGAGTCGCGCCGAACAGTGTTTCCTTGGGAGCAAGAACGGGATCCTCATTCAGCGGGTTCAGATACAGGATCTGATACTTTTCTCTCTCATACCTTACCTGGATGTTGTAGACATTGTAGCTGTCAGGTCTATAGGGATAAACTATCTCAGGGGTATATGTGTGGTTGCCGGTGGTTCCCGTAGACGTCACAGTGGTCCACGCATTGTTTGCGGATGTGGAGGAACTTGCGGGACCGTAGCGATAATCCCATCCCCAGTCGGCGTAATTCTGGCGTTGTCCGGCGTAATAACTGCCATTGCGCTCAAAGCGGTACGCGACGACCTTGAAGCCATCGTACTTATCCGAGAAGTAGAATCCGCCGGTACCGCCGGAACCGGTAGGCATGCCGGTGGTCGGATAATTGCCGTTGGCGTCCTGAAGGTAGAAGGTATACGTCACGCTGGGATCACCGCTGTAGTACATGCGCATCTCTTCATAGTTCGTATCCCTCACGTTATCAGGGAGAACGAACTGGCCGAGATACACCATGCCTTGCGTCTCGTTGTTAGTCGTGTAAAACGTCCAACGGTAGTCGCTCGGCCAGGTGTAATTGTACTTGGACAGGGGCTGACCGTACAGGCCGGACATCACCGTCACACGGGTGTTGCCGGTTGTTGTGCCATAGTAAGTACTATCATAGCCAGGGGCAGAGGTGCTGTTGCCGTTTCTGTAGAACTTGAGATAGATGAGCTTACGGTCAAAGTACACGTTCAGGATACTGGAGCCGTTGGCCTTGATGCCGGTAGAGGCAGTCGTGTTGCCCTCATCATCCACGTCCACCAGTTCGTAGCGGGCGTATTTGAAACCAAAATCGGCTTTCTGCTGAGCGGTAGAGGGTGTGGGACTGGAGCCGGTGGTTGCGGTGATGGGGTCTGTCTGCCCGGCGTAGTCGTACGTCTTGGTTGCCGCAGCCTTGTCATCGTTGACGTTCTGCTTCCAGTAAACGACCACGTAGGTGGTATTGCCGCCCTTCCAGTGACCGTACAGAACGACCTCTCCGCGAGCGTTCATGAGGGGTACCAGATCGTCGTAAGAGGTATTGAAGTTGAAGAAGTTGCTGGAAGACTCGGCGGCGGTGTAATCGGAATCCGGCGTGTTGTAGACCCAACCGTCAAAGGCGTAACCGGTCATCGTGGGATCGGTGGGCTTTGCGGCGGAGGCGCTGGTGCTGTCAGCGGTAATGAAGTAGGAATCCACATAGGTGGCGCCCATACCGGTACCGGCGCTGACGAACACGATCCACAGACCGGAGTAGTACACGGGATACACGTCTGTATCTTTAGTGAACTCCACGTTGCCGTTGTCCAGCAGGGGACGGGAATTCGGCGTATCGCCGTTCTCCTCGCTGCTGTCGGAGCCGGGGGTAAGAGACCAACCCATAAATTTCAGCGTGGGCTTGGGAGCGGGCACAGTGACGTCGGCCATGTTCATGACATACTTACCCTCGGAGTTCTTGGCAATCTGCTTGCGCTCCAGCACAACGTTGCCGACTCCCTCGGTGTCCTTGTCACGGGCGTACTGCCAGAAAGTGACGTAGATCACGCTGCCGTAGTAGGCCTTGACGGTGAAGGTCTTGTCCTCGTTGCCCACGGTGATGGGATTCTCTTCGCCGAACTTGACCTCCTGGCCGTCCAGCTCGCCGCCGTCATAGACCCACATCACGAAGGCCTGGTTCTGGTACAGACCGGGGGCGGGGATCTCCTCCAGCCACTCGCCGTTCTTCACGATCTGGGAGGTGACGGTCTGGCCGACCTTGTTGGTGAACTCATAGGGCTCGCCGTCGCCGCCCACGAAGTTGTAGGTGTAGCGGGGGGTGACGATCTCATCGCCCTCGACGACCGCGTAAACGGAGAAGTGCTCGGCGCCGAAGGTGACGGCGTGGGTGCCGACGGTCACGTTGTCAACCGGCTCGGGAAGCACATCGGCGTCCTCCAGGGCCTCGGCCGTGGTGTCCAGATGGACGACGGAGGTGTTCTCCGCCTCGGCCAGCGCCTCGGAGTTCATGGTGATGTGGATCTGGGTCTCCGGCTGGATGATGCCGCCTTCATAGCGGAAGGTGATGTCCGCCGCGGCCAGCACGGTGCCGCTGACCTCGTCGCTGCTGTCCACCGCGCTCTGCACGGCCTCCAGGTTGACGGGGGTGACGGTCATCTCGGTGCCCTCGGGCAGAGCGCCCTCGGGGATCTCGGCGGTGACGGTCAGGCCGTCCACCGTCTCGGTCAGGTCGAAAGCGGGGTAGTTCACGTCCGGATCGAGCTCCACGTCGGGCAGCTCGCCGGGATCGGGCAGATTGCCCCAGCCCTCGTGTCCCCCGTTCCACCAGCCTCCGGCATTGGTGCCGTCGCCCTGGACGGTCGCGGCGAACGCCGAGACGGGCACCAGGGAGAAAGCCATGACCAGAGCGAGGATCAGGGACAGGATCTTTGCGCTACGCTTGTTTTTCAATGCTACTCTCCTCCTTTTGCGGTTTGAGAATACATAAATATTTCGCAGATGCGATGAGCGAGATTTCTGCGAAATAAAGTATACAGGGCATAGTAATCCCTATTCAATGTGTATTTTACACGAGACGGGCCAAACTGTCAACAACAAATAAGTGTATTTAGCCTGCAATTTTGCCCAAAATATGCGCCGCTGCAGCGGTCACGTTTGATGAATCTGCGGGATGGCGCCATTTTTAATTGTGTGGAGAGCGCCGTCCGCCGTCCCTGCAGCCCGTAAGAGCCCCATCCCGGAGAGCGCCGCCCGTCCCCTCTGGCCCGCCTCGCGGAGAAAGGGCGGGCGCCCGCCTCCCCGCCGCCCGTCGGAAAGGAGAGAGGGGAGAGCGGAAAAGACCGCCCTGCGCGGACGGCACGCCGGTATAACGATATAGCGATAAAGCACAATGAATAACGCGACATTATGCGCGCACGAACAGGAATTATATGGAAAAATGATGAGTGGAAAATCAATAATATATATATACAATATTAAACATAAAAAGCCGGGAAAAACCGGGAAGCTGAAAGGGGAATGCAGGAATATTATTCCTCCTCCCGCACAACTGCTTTACAGCTGCTTTTATGGCTGCATTTATTACTGGATTTATCGTTGCTTTTATAGTTGCATTCTGCTTTCCTATATAGTATAATAATATGCTGATGAAAACTGCAAATGAAAAACAGAATACGGGTTCTTTCTTCCGGTCCATCCACACGCTGCGGCAAAGGTGGCGGGACGGCACCTTCGGCGAGATACTGGACGACTGGCGCTGGATCTTTACTTATACCAGGCGCTACAAATTCGCCGTGCTGTTCTATACGCTGCTGGGCATCCTGAGCACCACCATGGGGCTTGTGGCCAGCGTGGCGGGGAAGTATACCATCGACATCATCACCGGATATAAGACCGATAAGCTGGGGCTGCTCATCGCCATCATGCTGGGCAGCGCCGGCTTCAGCCTGCTCTTTTCCAGCCTGATCAGCCGCCTTTCGGCCCGCATCGGCATCTATATCAACAACGATATCCAGGCGGATATCTTCGACCAGATCATCGACGTGGACTGGAAATCCATCAGCGAGTACAGCAGCGGCGACCTGCTCAACCGGTTCAACAGCGACGTGAGCACCGTCAGCAAGAACGCCATCAACTGGCTGCCCTCCATCGTCATCGCCATCTATAACTTCGTCGCCACCTTTGCCCTGATCTGGCATTACAACAAGGTCATGTCCTTGCTGGCCTTCGCCACCGCGCCGGTGATGCTGCTGATGAGCAAGTACCTGATCCAGAAGCAGCGGGAGTATGCCAAAAAGGTCAAGGAGACCGGCAGCAAAATGATGGGCTTTGAGGTGGAGACCTTCTATAATTTCGACACCATCAAGTCCTTCGGCATCATGGAAAGCTATGGGAACAAGCTGCGTCAGTGGCAGCGGAAGTTCAAGAAGCTGAGCCTTGAGTATAACCTTTTCGTTATAAAGACCAACGTGTTTATGTCCGTGCTGGGCATGATAGTACAGTACGCGGCATTCGGCTACTGCCTCTATCTTATGTGGAGCGGAGGGATATCCTTCGGCACCATGACGCTCTTTTTGGAGCAGAGGGCAAGGCTGTCGAGCGCGTTCTCGAGCGTCGTGGGCATTGTGCCGAATTTCCTCACCAGCGCCGTTTCCGCTCACCGCATACGCGAGCTCATAGAGCTCCCGCGCGAAAAGCATCTGCCCGAGAGCGCGGAGCTTATGAAGCTTGCCGAAGACGGCTTTGAAGTCAGGCTCGACAACGTGGATTTCTCTTACGTTGAGGATCACAAGGTCATAGGCAGCTCGGGCTTCCGCGCCGCGCCCGGCGAGATAGTGGCCATAATAGGCCCCTCCGGCGGCGGCAAGACGACCATGATAAGGCTTATGCTCGGCCTCATTCATCCCGACGAGGGCAGAGCGTATCTGACGGCGTCCGACGGCAGCGAGGTCGAAATGAACGCCGATTCGCGCGTGTTCTTCTCATACGTGCCCCAGGGCAACACGGTGCTTTCCGGCACGGTCGCCGAAAATATGCGCATGGTGAGGGAGGACGCGACCGACGAGGAGATAATCGAAGCGCTCAAGGTCGCCTGCGCGTGGGATTTCATCGAAAAGCTCGACGGCGGCATTTATGCCAAGGTCGGCGAAAGGGGCAAGGGATTTTCCGAAGGTCAGGCGCAGCGCCTTGCGATAGCGAGAGCCGTGCTCAGGGACGCGCCGATACTGCTGCTTGACGAGGCGACCAGCGCGCTGGACGTCACGACCGAACGGCAGGTGCTCCGCAATATTATAGGGCAGAAGCCCAACAAGACCTGCATCGTGACCACTCACCGACCGACCGTACTTGGGCTTTGTGAAAGGATCTACCTTGTCAAGGACGGGGCGGTCAGGGAAGCGGACGAGCAGGAATCTTCGCTTCTTGCGATGGAGTTTTGAGCATGACAGACGTCCATTCGCACATACTGCCCGGTATCGACGACGGCTCCGACAGCTTTGAAACGTCGCTCAGAATGCTTGCACTGGCCGAGGAAAGCGGCGTGCATACGATAGTTGCCACTCCGCATTACGATCCCCAAGCCGGCTTCGACAACCATGCCTCGCGCGATCTTCTAAGGCTCAGGCACAGTCTTGCGGAGGCGGCTCAAGCCGAAGGGCTTGGGATAAGCATACGCCTCGGCATGGAGATAATGGCTTCCGACGATACGCCGGAGCTGCTCGAGGAGGGGCGATTGTGGACCCTGTGCGGCACGCGATACTTCCTCGTTGAATTCCTCTTCGACGAGGAGCCCGCAAAATGCTTCGAGATACTTTCGCGGTGCAGGAAACGGGGCTTTCGTCCTATCATCGCGCATCCCGAAAGGTATCGTTTCATACGACGCGATCCGCAGATCGCATACGAATTCTGCCTGCGCGGATACGGGCTCCAGATCAACAAGGGCAGCTTGCTCGGGCGCTTCGGCGAGGAGACGAGGATCACCGCGATGAGGCTCGTTTCCCACGGGCTTGCAGCCTGTGTTGCCAGCGACGCGCATGGTGCCGAAAGGCGCACGCCGCATATGGGCAAGGTGAGAGAATTGCTTACAGAAGAATTCGGAGAGGAATACGCCGAACTGCTTTTGACGGTCAATCCCGCACGGATCATAGCGGGAGGGGAGCTTGCGGGCTTTGAGCCCCGCCCCTTTATTTGATATCCCCGGCTGCGGGGACGGAGGTTTTTGCCTATGATGAGAATACTTCGAATAGCCATACTGGTCTTCTTCGTTATCACGACGGGGGTTTTTGCCTATACGGTCATCGAGCGCCGATTGA
>JAEEGI010009510.1_pt1 | contig 21277 bp, 1 predicted proteins | sample 8958751 | NCBI WGS metagenome assembly JAEEGI01 (sample SAMN16246545, study PRJNA631951) | gut metagenome | biome: gut microbiome; feature: rumen; material: KS-attached | host: Bos | place: Iran: Karaj | collected 2018-10 | reverse complement strand
AGCACTATTCGAGCAGCGACACGAGCGTGGCGACGGTGGACGCGAGCGGGAACGTGACGCCGCACGCGGTGGGGACGGCGACGATCACGGTGACGGTGGACGCGGACGGGACGTACGCGGCGGGGAGCGGGACGGGGACGGTGACGGTGAACGCGGTGGTGCCGACGCTGACGACGCCGACCTCGGCGAGCGTGGGGACGACGACGGCGACGCTGGGGGCGACGGTGACGGGGAACGGCGGGGTTGCGCTGACGGGCGGGGGCGTGGTGTACAGTTCGACGGCGACGACGCCGACGGTGGGCGGGAGCGGGTGCACGAGCACGTCGCTGGCGTCTGCGCCGACGGTGAATACGCCGTTCACGAAGGCGGTGAGTTCGCTGACGCCGGGGACGAAGTACTACTACCGGGGGTGGGCGCAGAACGGGAGCGCGTCGGGGTACGGGTATTCGGCGGTGGGGAATTTCACGACGAAGTGCCTGGCGCCTTCGGCGGCGAGCAGTTTGAGCGCGACGGCGAACAGTTCTTCGAAGATCACGCTGGGTTGGACGGCGGCGACCGCGAATCCCGGGAGCGGGGGGAGCGTGAAATACCTGGTGTTGCAGACTACGGATCCCAATGCCCCTGCGTTCACTCCGGTGAATGGGACGGCGTATTCGACGGATGCCACCGTGGGCGAAGGGGGTGTATGGACGGTGAAAGTGGGGGCTGGGACATCGACCTCGCCGTCCTACACGGGGTTGTCTTCCGACACGACCTACTACTATGCCGTTTATGCCTACCAGATCGTCGGGACGGATGCGTCGACCATCGCGTACGCGGCGGGTGTGACGGCGAACGCGACGACGCAAACGGATGCCCCGGCGGCGTGGACGAGCAACGTGAGTTGCGACTCCGTGGGCGGGAAGCGCGCGACATTGAGCTGGGATGCCAATTCGGGCGGGTGTGCCGGATACATGGTTGTCGTCCGGGAGGGCGGGACCGCTCCGGGGAACACCATCTACACGCAAGGGAGGATCTATGTCGTGGACGAGGAAATCGCGAGCGGCGCGGTGGTGAAGTACGTGGGGGCGAACCACAGTTCGGTGACGATTTCGGGGTTGAAGGGGAACCAGAAGTATTCGGTGAAGGTGTATGCGTACAACGGGAACAAGTACCGGGCGTACGTGTCGGGGTCGAGCAGCACGCAGTTCACGACGGCGGACGTGACGGGTCCGAAGGTGTGGGTGACGGGGGTGGACACGAATTCGTTCCTGGTGAACTGGGCGGAGACGGCGAACACGGGCGGGTACCTGGCGGAAGTGCAGGACGGGAGCGGGAACACGGCGGGGGCGTTCGCAAGCAGCTTCACGCTGGCGGAAGGGTGGGGGACGTCGACGGGGAGCGACGGGACGGGGCCCCTGACGATCGGGACGGCGGTGGGGTCGGACAACGACAAGTGGTACATCAACAGCGTGCGGCGGTATTCGGACAGCAGTTCGACGGTGCAGGGGGAGACGGAGTACGGGTACCTGTACCTGACGGCGGGCGGGAGCTACGTGACGACGCCGGTGCTGCCGGGGGACGTGACGGAGCTGCGGGTGAAGTGGCGGAACGGGGGCGGGAGCCGGACGCTGCGGATCGACGTGGTGAACCCCGACCTGAGCGTGGCGACGAGCGGGGTGACGAGCTGGGTGAACTCGACGGCGAACGGGAGCGCGATCAGCGTGTACAACACGGCGACGATTTCGACAAAGGGGAAGAGGCTGCGTTTCTACAACAATTCGGGGAGCAGCGCGACGCTCTACCTGCACCACATCGCGATGACGATGAAGGGGGTGCAGGGGCACAGCGCGCAGGTGAACGGGCTGAGCGACGGGACGGCGTACACGGCGCTGGTTTCGGCGCTGCCGGACGGTGAAGCGGGCGAGGCGACGGCGACGACGGGCGTGGTGCCGGGAGCGCCGTCGGCGACGGAGTTGCGCAACAAGGTGACGTTCACGTGGGCGGCGGCTTCGGGTGCGAGCGGCTACATGGTGGACGCGACGCTGACGAACGTGGCGGCGACGGGTGCGAGCTGGACGACGAAGAGCCCGGAGGCGTCGGCGCTGTCGTTCGTGAACGCGGCGAACTGGGGCGGGAAGACGTGGTGCTTCACGAACGCGAACAACGCGACGCAGACGGCGAGCAGCGGCGGCGACGGGACGCGCGTGGTGCCGTGCTACAATTCGACGTACGGGTATTTCCTGACGGGCGTGGCGGGGAACACGCTGATGAGCACGAACTTCCCCATCGGCGGGGCGACGGACATCTCGCTGGGCTTCACGGTCGGGGCGTGGAACCTGAACAACACCTACGGGGGAATCGAGGTGGGGCGGGTGTACGCGTACTACAAGCTGGACGACGGGCCGTGGTGCTACCTGGGGACGTCGATCCCGACGGCGGTGGCGGAGAGCGGGGCGGAAGCGACGTTCCTGGCGTCGGTGCCGCAAGGGGCGCTCGACGGGACGAACATCGCGTTCAAGATCACGGCGCCGAACGCGCGGACGGGGAACAACTACAACCGCGGGCCGGTGCTGAAGAAGGGCACGGTGGTGGTGACGCGGACGATGCCGGCGACGACGGCGGATTACGGGTATTACGGGACGAACAGCCTGAGCGGGTATCCGCAGGTGGTGAACGGGACGAGCCACACGGTGACGGTGGGCGGGAGCGGGACGTCGGTGTACTTCCGGGTGCAGGCGCTGCAGGGGAGCACGAGCGACCCGACGGCGCGAAGCATCTGGAAGGCGGCCAAGGGGACGACGGCGGCGTACACGGCGCCGGGGACGCCGGCGGGGAGCGGCATCACGCGCAACGGCATGACGGTTTCGTGGACGGCGGGGAACACGACGGACTTGGGCAAGTACGTGCTGCAGGTGAGCACGTCGAGCGGGTTCCCGAGCGGGAGCACGACGAGCTACAACGTGACGGGCGGGGCGACGAGCCAGGCGCTGACGGGGCTGGCGGGGAACACGACGTACTACTTCCGGGTGAAGGCGGTGGGGACGGATTCGCAGGAGAGCGCGTGGTCGGGCACGGGGAACGCGAAGACGGAGAACTTCGACGCGCCGGAGAACCTGCGGGTGACGGCGGGACCGACGCGGAACGGGATGACCTGGAGCTGGGACGACATCGGGGAGAGCGGGGAGACGTACGGATGGGCCCTGACGGGGTGCAAGACGGCTGCGACGGAGGTGGACGTGGGGACGGCGAGCCCGGGGGAAAGCCTTCCGTATCCGGCGACGGCGGCGGCGGTGACGGAGCCACACACGGCGGAGGGGTGGAGCTACCGGCACGGGTGGACGTCGAGCAAGGGGTATGCCGCGGGGAGCTAGCCGCAGTGGCATTCGAGCTACGGGCACCTGCTGGTGGGGCAGTACAGCGGGCAGACGTACAAGCCGGGCATCGAGACGCCACCGGTGGACTTGAGCGACGCGCAGAGCGCGCGGGTGAAGTTCGACTACCGGTACCTGAACTACGGGCAGGTCCAGGGGACGGCGGACAAGTCGGCGTGGTCGGTGCTGACGCTCTACTACAGCCTCGACGGCGGGGCGACGTGGACGGCGGGACCGACGAGCGCGAAGGCTCCGACGGACAAGTCGTGGAGCAACAACCAGTACTTGGCCGTTCCGGCGGAGGCCCTGGGGCACGCGAACGTGCGGTTGCAGCTGCGCGCCGACAAGGCGCAAGCGTACAGTCCGGGCGGGACGTGGACGGGCGATGACGCATTCGTGGCGGGCGCGGGAGTGCGGAACGTGCAGGTGAGGAAGGTACCGACGGGCGGCGACTACGATCCGTCGTGCGCGCAGGGGTACCAGAGCGGGACGACGGCGGCGGACGTGACGAGCGTGGCGCTGACGGGACTGAATCCCGACCAGGTGTACTACTTCACGGTCTGGGCGATTTCGGGCGGGCAGACGAGCGACGAGACGGAGGGGACGGCGAAGACGACGCCGTTCGCGGGGCCGACGGGGCTGGCGATTACGGACACGGGGCGGTACACGCTGACGGCGGGGTGGGCCGCGTACGCGGAGGGCGGGTACACAACGCAGTACGAGGTGCAGCTGACGCCGTGCGCGAACGCGGGGGCGGAAGCGGCGACGGCGGGGGCGTGCCCGGCGCAGAACCTGGCGTTCGGGACGAGCGCGACGGACTGGACGTACCAGCGGGAGTACAGCGGGACGACGGCGTGCGCATATCCGAAGTACGAGAACGGGGTGCACAAGCTGTGGGGGCAGAAGGCGGTCACGACGACGGAGCCGGGCATCCTGTCGCCGGAACTGGACCTGGCGGGGTACGTGAGCGCGAACGTGGAGTTCTCTCACATGTACGTGAACCGGGCGAACATGTCGGAGGTGGCGCTGTACTACTCGCTGGACGAGGGGGCGAACTGGACGCTGGTGCAGGAGACGGGGGAGGCGGCCGGGGCGACGGCGGCGATGGCGAGCAGCCGGAGCATCCCGTTGCCTGCGGAGGCGCTGGCGGGCGGCGTGAAGCTGCTGCTGCGGACGAAGCACGCGACGAACTACGACCTGAATCCGCCGAACGAGGATTGGCGGGCGCAGGGGGCGAGCATCGCGAACCTGAAGGTGACGGCGCGCGGGGTCGGCGGCGGTGATTACGAGTGCGGGACGGCAACGGCAATACAAGGGCCGCAGTCTTCGACGAGCAAGATTTTCATCGGCCTCTCCGCGGGCGGCGAATACTACATCCGGGTGCGGACGGTTCTGACGCCGGTCGGCGGGGGCGCGGCGGAGCGGAGCGCGTGGACGGAAATCCCGGCCTCGACGGCGGTGCCGCAGCCGCCGCCGGAGGAAATCTGGGGCGAGAGCATCCGGCAGAACCACATGACGGTGGCGTGGAGCGAGGCTCCGGGGGCGACGGCGGGCACGCTGTACAAGTACGAGGTGACGAAGTGCGCGGGGGCGACTTCGACGGAAGTGGCGGCGCAGGAGACGCGGACGGACGGGGACCTGGAGGAAGGGGTGGACGACTGGACGTACACGGGCGGGGGGACGGCGCCGGAGGCGACGCAGCAGTCGACTTACGGGTTCCTGCGGGAGACGTATCCGGCGTGGGCGCGGCTGAGCGAGAACACGATCGTGTTGGCGGGCGCCGGCAGCCCGGGCATCGAGAGCATCGAGTTCAGCACGGTGGGGGCGAGCGCGGGGACGGTGACGTTCCTGCACGGGCGGTGGTACGACGCGGGCGACCTGTCGTTCGCGGCGGTGACGCTGAGCTACAGCATCGACGGGGGCGACAGCTGGACGGACGGTCCGGTGCAGTCGGCGAGCGACATCTCGACGGGGAGCGCGACGTATTCGCGTTCGCTGGCGCTGCCGGCCGGGGCGCTGGGCCACGCGCACGTGAAGGTGCGGCTCGAAGCGCGGGCCGCGGCGGATTCGGGCGCGGGGACGAGCAAGCCGGTGGGCGCGGCGATCCAGAAGGCGAAGGTGACGCTGACGAAGCAGGGCGGGGACTACTCGGGGAGCGGGTGCGTGATTTCGAGCGGGACCGGCTTGACGGCCGACCAGCTGTCGGCGGAACTGGAAGGGCTCGAAGCGGGGCACGCGTACTACTTCCACGTCGCGGCGAGCGACGGGGTGCTGGTGGGCGGTGCGCCGCAGTACGGGGCGTGGACGGAGTCGATGGCGACGACGAAGTCGGCGCCGGCGGCCCCGGCGAGCGCGTGGGTGGTGCCGGAGAGCATCGGGCGTCACGCGATGACGGTGCAGTGGGACGCGGTGGCCGACGCGGAGACGTACGTGGTCAAGGTGTACCAGGGCAGCAGCGCGAGCGGGACGCCCTTGCAGACGATCGAAACCGCTTCGACGAGCCTGACGGTGACGGGGCTGGAGGCGCAGCGGCAGTACTACTACACGATCCAGTCGAAGGCGGACGGGGAGTCGAGCAGCGGGACGGCGAACTGCACGGGGACGACGAGCGCGAGCCTGGCGGTGACGGGCTTCTGCGTGACGAACATCCTGGACACGAGCCTGTCGGTGAAGTGGGACAACGTGGCGGACACGGCGTACACGCTGGAAGTGGGGCCGATGACGACCGACGGGGCGACGGGGGCGCTGTACGAGACGATCGAGTGCCCGGCGACGACGCTGGCGCGCAGCGACAAGGGGAACGGGTGGTTCTACCTGGGCGGGAACGCGAACTATCCGAAGTACTACGTGAAGTCGAGCGGGACGGCGGCGCAGAAGGCGGAGGACCAGGGGCACGTGCTGTCGTACAGCAGCGCGGGGGCGCCGGGGATCCAGAGCCGGTGGTTCAGCACGTTCGGCGCGAAGAGCGCGACAATCGAGTTCCTGCACGGGCGCTGGTTCAACGACGGGAAGAACTCGGCCTTGCAGGTGTTCTACAGCATCGACGGCGGGACGACGTGGACGCTGGCGGGCGACATCGCTTCGACGGCGAACGCGGTGCCGGGGAGCGCGGCGTCGGGCGGGGAGAAGACGTGGACGCGGTTCGCGCTGCCGGAACGCGCGCTGGGGCAGCGGACGGTGGCGATCCGCGTGCAGGCGCCGGACGCGGCGGCGGGCGGCAGCTACGGGTACGGGGCGGAAATCAAGGACCTGCGGATCAAGCTGGAAGCGTATCCGCAGAGCGCGAGCACGTTCAGCGGCACCGTGAGCGGCGGGATCCAGAACCTGTCCGGGCTGGCCATCGGGCGGCGGTACTGGTTCCGCCTGACGGCGACGGAGACGTACAACAGCCAGACGTTCACGGCGGAAGCGGTGCAGACGGCGGCGACGCGGCAGAAGACCGCGGGCGTGGTGCAGAGCCAGGGCTTCGAAGGGGCGGGCGAAAACGGCGCGCTGGACACGACGGCGTGGGGGTACGACATCAAGTACAACGTCGTGGGGACGACGACGTGGCGGACGGAGTCGCAGCGGCTCTCCACCGACCCGGAGGTGAAGGTGGTGGACGGGGAGAACCCGATGTACGGCGACCGCGCGCTGCGGATGAGCGGCAGCGCGGCGGCGGGGACGTACGGGGTGGTGGAGTTCGCGAACAAGGACTTCGGGGCCGGGCACTCGGAGAACGTGGTGGTCACGATCCCGTTCGCGGCGTGCGACCTGGCGGAAGGGGAAAACCTGTGGGTGAGCTACAGCACGGACGGCGGGACGGCGTGGGTGGCGCCGGAGGGGCTGGCGACGCTCACGAAGGGCGGGTGGACGATGGGCAAGATCGGGCGCGGCGGGGGCGACGTGATGAACCAGAACTGGCCGTACAACCGCGGGACGAACAGCACGACGCGGCCGGCCGGGGACGCGTACTCGTTCGAGCTGCACGGCATCCGGCAGCTGGCGGTGCGGGTGGCCTTCTGCGGCAACAGCGGCGGCGCGAAGCACTACTGCTACCTCGACGAGGTGAAGCTGGAACGGCTGGCGACGCCGCCGACGGACGTGACGGCCTCCGCCAACACGCACGGGACGGTGGACCTGGGCTGGACGCCGGCGGGCGGGCAGAGCGTGGTCGTCATCCGCGGGCAGGACATGCGCAATCCGCCGGCGAGCCTCGACCTGAACAGCCTGCCGCACGGGTACGAGGTGGTGACGAACGACGCGGGCGGCAACTACTGGGTGAACACCGCCGATCCGGGCGTGCACGCGACGGCGACCGACCCGGGCGTGACCGGCGGCTGGAAGTACTTCTACTACTTCTACGGGGCGCTGGCGAACGGTGACGGGACGTACACGCTGAGCAAGGAGTGCGTGCAGCGCGAGGTCATCGTGCGCGGCATGGTCGAAGCCATCGCCTCCCAGGGCTGGGACGGCTGGGACGTGCACCCGTGGGGCTACAAGAAGGGCCGCACGACGAACCCGGGGCGCGCGGGCGACTGCGGGTACTGGGCGTACAACCAGAGCGGGGACACGCTGCCGTACGAGTGGGCGCACTTCGTCGAGGGGTCGTGGGAATACGACGGGCAGACGGGGCGCAACACGTCGAAGGGGGTCGTGCCGAGCGGGGTGAAGGACTACGCGTACTACTACGGGGCGGGCAAGACGTACGGGCCGGCGGGGCGGACGGACCCGGACTGCACGAACCAGCTGGGCGTGAGCAGCTACACGAACTACTTCGGGACGAACTGCTTCCGCCTGAGCGGCGGTTCGGGCTGGACGTGGTACGGGTCGCACACGTGGACGAACAACGAGGGGCAGGTCAAGACGGGGACGGACATCGTCATCAACACGAACAACCCGGCAATCCAGTTCGACACGATCGACCTGAGCGGGTACAAGAACGTGGAGTTCAGCTTCCACTACGCGCAGACGTACAGCGGCGGCGGCAACTACATGCACGTGGCCATCAGCACGAACGGGAACGGGGCGGACGGGACATGGATGTCGTACGACAACAAGAACGACGGCATGTGGCGGCAGCGGACGGACACGAGCCGCGACTACGGCCTGCAGCTGCAGACGATGACCGGGAACTTCTCGGGCGGGAACGTGGACTTCTACGACGAGTCGCGCGCGCCGTACGGCAACCCGTTCGTCCTGCAGGTGCCGGACGCGGTGACGCAGCTGACGGTGCGGCTGACGTTCTTCGACACGACGGCGGTCGACCAGCGCAAGGCGCTGATCTTCGTGGACGAAGTGCGGTTGACGGGCGAAGTGGCCATCGAGGCGCCGAAGCCGTACATCTCCGAAATCGGCAAGAACCAGTTCATGGTGCACTGGGAGCCGGTCGCGGACGCGACGACGTACGACGTGGAAGTGACGGAGGTGTGCGACGAGTCGAAGATCAAGCTCGCGCAGGCGTTCGTGGTGGACGGCTGCCCGAAGGACTGGGAAGCGAGCTCCAGCGGCGCGACGTTCACGAAGACGGCGAGCCGCCTGTACGCCAGCGTCTCCGGGACGGCGCACGACCACGGCCTGAACCTCAGCGGAGGGAGCGGCGCGCTCACCAGCCCGGAGGTCGGCGGGACGACGAACCTGCAGTTCTACGCGAAGGCGTACAACGCGTCCGGGTCGGCGAAGCTGATCGTGGAGGCGAAGGGGGACAAGGACACGGAATGGGAGGAAATCGGGTCGTGGACGGCCGCGCAGCTGACGGGATCGTGGAAGGGGTACACGAACTCGCTGCCGAACCGGCAGTGGACGCAGGTGCGGTTCCGCCGCGAGGGCGGGTCGGGCACCTCCGACAGCATCTACGTGGACGACATCGAGTTCCACGGGGAGGGCATCTACACGGGCACGGTGGCGTACCAGACCAGCGGCATCTCGGCGACGAACCAGCTGGCGACGGGGCTGACGAGCGGCAAGCGGTACCTGGCGCACGTGCGGGCGGTCGGCAGTCCGGCCGGCGTGGTGGTGCGCAGCGCGTGGGGCGAGACGGCGGACTGGACGGCGGGTGACTTCGCCGTGACGTCCGACGGGTTCGAAATGACGCGCTCGACGTGGGGCAATCCCGGCAGCGGCATCGCCGTCATCGCCGTCAACGACGGCAAGGCGTTCTCCGAAGTGCCGGCACCGACGGGCACCCCCGCGGTGGGTTCGGCGGTCGGCGAGGGCGTGGTGATCGCGCGGACGACCAGCGCGCAGAGCGGGGCGGGACTCGAGCACGTGGTGCCGTACGGGTCGCGGACGGACGCGGTGGACCAGAAGTACGTGGTGTACTGGAAGCACGGCAGCTACTGGGAGGGGCGGCTGGAGACGAACGTGGTGCTGAACACGTACGTGTGCGCGGCGGCGGACGCGTTCGCCGTGACGAACGAGACGTCGATGGAAACGACCGGGGACCAGGCGGCGTTCAACACCGGCAAGGGGTGGGCCGGTCCCTGGCACGTGGAGACCGTGCCGTGGTCCGGCGCGTGGGCGGGGCAGGAAACGCGGAACGATTCGCGGCCGTACGGCCTGCTGGAGACGAACCAGCTGTGGGGCACGGGCGGGAACATGCTGGTGCTGTACCCGACGAACGCGAACACCACGCCGGTCCAAATCAAGCGCGAGCTGGCGACGCCGCTCTCCAAGAGCTCGGAGTGGTGGGGCATGTTCACCATGAAGATATACTACAGCGGTCCCAACAAGTGGGCGGGCATCCAGCTGCTGAACTCGTCCGGCACGAGCAAGGTGAGCATCGGCAAGCTGTGGAACGCGAAGGATTCCAGCAACGCCAACGAAGGCAAGGTCATCGGCTTCCAGCAGGGCAGCACCACGAAGGCCAGCAACTACGTGCTGAACGACGGCCAGACGTGCGTGGTCGTCTTCAAGTGGGACGGCAGCAAGATGTGGCTGAAGACGTTCTACCGCGGCAGCGACACCGAGCCGCAATGGGCGCGGACGGCGGCGTTCCCGGGATTCGACGTGTCCGAGACGCTGTCGATGGACGACATCCACGCCATCCGGCTGGTGGCCGAGAACGGCAGCGGGTTGCTGTACCCGGTGTGGTTCGACGAAATCCGCATCGGCAGCAGCTGGGAGGAGCTGGTGGGCAAGGAGCCGGTGCCGCCGTTCCCGGTGGCGACGGCGCACGCGGTGATGGACGGGAAGGAAATGATCCGCCTGGACTGGGTGAAGCCCGCGGCGGGGACGGACACGACGCCCGACCCGGACGTGGAGCGCCCGGCGGCGACGCGGGTCTACGTCCTCGAAAAGAACGTGAACAGCCCCTTCACGGCGGAGCAGCTGGCGTGGAAGACGCACGGGGTGGGCGAGAGTTCCGAAATCGGCGATGCGGTCGTCACGCTCCTCTACAACGGCAGCGGGACGGAGCTGGAGCACGTGGTGCTGCCGGGGACGTCGCACCGCTACGCGTTCATCAGCTACGCCTCGGGCGTGTACGCGGAGAGCGCGCTGGAAGTGAGCACGGACTCGAACACCGGCGGGCCGCTGACGATGGACAAGTACGGGGAGACGGAATACGTCAACCCGTTCAGCTACACGAACTCGTTCGAGGTGGGCGGGAGCGGGACGCACACGGAATGGCGGGGCGGCAACGGGTTCACGAACGCGGGCGGGAACACGGTGCACTTCTGGGCGACGGGCGACGGGCAGAACGGGACGACGGCGAACGCGGCGACGTGGACGCCGGTGAAACCGGCCGATGCGCCCGCCAAGATGGGTACTGAAATCCCGAACTACAAGGCGAGCGCGGGCAACGTGATGAAGGTGAGCCCGTCGGGGAACACGTCGGCGTCGCTGGGCCGCACGCTGGCGCAGGACTGGGGCGGGGAGGCCGGGAAGACGTTCTACATCGCCTACCGGATGGCGTACACGTACGACGGGGTGAACAAGTGGGCGGGGCTGAAGCTGATCGACAACAGCGGGAGCCACCGCGGGGTGTTCGTCGGCAAGCCGGGGACGAGCGACTCGTCGAAGCAGAACCTGCTGTCGATCGATCCGGGCGGGGGCCTCGGGATCGGCTTCGGCAACTACTCGCTGAACGCGGGCGCCGGGAACGCCTACGTGGTGGTGGCGAAGGTCCAGTGGACCGCGGCGGACAAGGTGAACGTGTACGCGATGGCGAAGTACGCGGACGGGGAGACCGAGTTCCCCGAGGAAGAGCCGGCGACCGGGTGGAACGCGCAGTGGATCAACATGACGTTCTCCGGGGTGCACATGATCGAGCTGCTGGCCGGCGGGACCGGCAGCGACGTGACGCCGGGCGACACGTACTTCGACGAAATCCGCTTCGGCGGTAGCTGGGACGACCTGCTGGGACCGAAGGTTCCCACGGATGTATGGATGGCCGGGCTCAGCGAGGACGTGTTCCTCGGCGACTACGTGGTCAACAACATCACGAGCAAGCCGCAGGGCCCCGGCCAGAGCGCGAAGCACCTGCTGAGCGGCGCGGATGAGCCGTCGGGGGCCGCCTGGGCCGCCGGGGTGGACGCGGCGTGGGTGCGGAACATCACGACCGAAACGCCGCCACAGACGGAGTGGATCGCGACGAACCAGTTCAAGACAACGGGCACGCTGTACGCCTACGGCTCCGCGACGGGCGACGGCGAGACGGTGTACTCGTGGCAGCACGGAAACAGCACCTATCGGAAGAACACGTACACGGTCTCGGCGCTGCCGGCGCCGACGCTGACGGCGACGAGCGACGTGGGCTACAAGGTGCCGCTGAGCTGGACGCGGGGGACGAGCGGCGGGCGGACGTTCGAGGAAGTCATGGTCGTGCGCTACTCCAGCCGGTATGCGGCGGAAACCATCAGCGCCAACAACTTGAAGCCGGTGGACGGGACGGCTTATTTCGCCGGCGACGTCATCAGCCACAGCAATCCCGAACACTACATGACGGTGATCTACCGCGGGACGGCGACGGGGTACACGAACCGTCCGTGCTCGAACGGGACGACGTACTACTACGCGGCGTACACGGTGAACAACAGCTACTATTCGGAGCGCGCGACGGCCAACGCGACGCCGAGCGGCGACGGCGGCGAAATCACGGTGGACGGCGACCCGACCGACTGGGTGGGGACGCCCGCCGAGCCGTGGAACAGCTCGATCTTCAGCGAAGGGGAGCTGATCTGGACCGACAAGCGGGGCGAGGAACGGACGGACGTCCCGGAGCGCTGCCCGTCGGCGGACATCACGGAGTTCCGCGTGAAGGCGGACTCGACGAACGTGTACTTCCTGCTGCAGCTGAACGGCGGGACGGCCACGATGCCGACGAACGCGCACATCGCGGTGGGCCTGGACACGCGGCTCTCGACGGAAAGCACGGACATGAACTGGCTGGCCGACGAGTCGTACACGTTCCTGGGCGGCGCCTACTACACCAACAGCCCGGCGTTCCACTATCCGAAGATCCAGATGGGCGTCCACTGGGTCGGCGGCGACCGGAACGAATGGCAGGTCGAACTCTACGACACCGACAGCGCCAGCTGGCACGCGCCGTCCTGGTGGAAGGCGTCGTCGGCGCTGAACGGCGACGGCGAGCCCATCACGACCGACACGCCCTGCGTGGAATGGGTGGTGCCGCGCAGCGAACTCGGACTGGCCGGCGTGACCGGCAGCGCGGCGGTGACCGGCCGCTTCAGCGTGGCGACGTTCCTCAACAGCGGCGCGTGGAACAACGAGGCCGCGGGCGTCGTGCGCATCGAGGACAACAGCTGCGCGGCGGTCGACGCGCTGGCGATCGCGCCGTACGGGTCGAACGACAAGGACTACGCGCTGGGGGCCTGGGACGAAGGCCTCAAGAACAACAACGTGGACTTCTGGATGGACGCCCGGTTCGGCGCCGCGGCGCTGCTGGCCGACACGGCGCCCTCCACGCCCGCCAACCCCGAGCCCGCCAACGACCTCACCGGCGCCGGCAACCCGACGCTCCAGTGGAGCAACAGCACCGACGCGGAAGGGTTCGTGACGGGCTGGCTGCTCGAAGTCGCCGACACGCCCAACTTCGGCGGCGACGGCGGGCACACCGAGAACGGATCCGTCCTCTACCGCGTGAACGTCGAGATGACGAAGGCGCTGGCGGAGGCGCTGGCGGCCGATCCGGCGCGGAAGATCTCCTTCAAGCCGATGACCAACTGCAAGGAATTCTGGTGGCGCGTGCGCGCCCGCGACAACGCCGGGCAGCTCTCCGCGGCGACGGTCCAGCACTACACCGTGACCGGCAAGCAGGACAACGACGGGCCGGTGGCGACGCTGAAGTACGTCGGCTCGCAGGTCGGCAGGTTCCTGGGCGATTCCGAGTACCGCGCCGAGGTGGAACGCAACGGCGAGGCCTATTCCATCCTGGACAGCGAATTCGGCGGCAGCAGCGCCGAATTCGGGTTCGTCATCGAGTGGTACGACATCAACGGCGTGTACGCGACGAACCACATGCGCGCCTGGGTGAACGAGTACGACGGGACGGACGACTGCGAAGACGGGCACAGCAAGTGGCCGGCAGGGAAGAATGTGGGCGACTACGCGTGGAACGTCCTGGCGACGAACAGCGACGGGACGGTGTACGGGCGCGTCTCGCCGAACTGGGACCTGATGATGGTCAACACGAACCGGGCGGCGGACAATCCGCCGAGCCCCCGGAGCATCACGGTGCACATCGCCGACGGGAAGACGAAAACGCTGACGTGGGAACACTGGGGCGCGTCCAGCGACGAGCACAAGGAACTGCTGATTCCCGACGCGATGGGCGAGTACCAGCCGGCGGAAGGGTGGGTCATCCAGTGGGGCTACGACGACGCCTTCCAGGGCGTGGGCACCGAAAGCGGCACGACGTTCCCGGGACAGACGCTGCGGGCGTACGACGAGCGCGGAACCGAAATCAGCTGCAACGGGGTGCAGTATCTGACGAACTTCGTCAGCGGCGTGTTCGGCCTGCCGGAGTACGACCCGGAAGTGGATCTGTACCTGACGCTGTCGGCGGAAGACTGCTGCACCAGCGACCAGTGGGGCGAACAGCCGTGGGATCCGTGGCCGCCTTCCAACGAGCGCGACCACCAGGGCAGCTACCGCGGCCTCTCCGCCAACGAGTACCCCGGCGAAGCGTATGAAAACGTGCTGACCGGCGGCTGGTGCGCGGACGGGCCGAACCCGGCGCGCAACGTGACGGTCAACCAGCTGATCAAGATCAACGTCCGGGACAACGACGTGGTGCCGCCGATCGCCTCCGCGGAACGGTGGGCCGCTTCGGCCGTCGATGAGGACGGAACCGAGTTCAAGCCCTCGCTGCTGGTGAGCACCAACACCATCGCGGCCAGCTCCGCCAACACGACGTGGGCGGCCATCGAGGGCAAGCTCCCGCGGCGCGAAGGCGTGCAGCGCGACGTGATGTACCAGCTGACCGACGCGATGATGGCCGGCGGCACGCGCCCGCTCTCCTTCTTCTTCAACGTCTACGACGACTACATCGAAAGCGGCACGCAGCGCGGGACGGCGGCGACCACCCCCAACACGGGGAACACCCGGTCGCTGACGAACTCCGCTTTCGTGGTCAAGACCTGGGATCCGGCCCTGAACGAGGGCGCCGGCGCCTGGGTCGCCTCCGCGGAGAACACGGCCAACTTCGTCGCCGGCGGCAGCTACATCTCCGACATCGTCCACGACGGCACCGGCTGGCACGAGGCCGCCGGGACGAAGGGCACCGGGCCGAGCACGGTCCTGCGCTGGGACTTCGCCACCTCCGACATCAACAGCCTCTTCGGCATGACGGACATCCTCTCCTACATCGGCACCCACAGCGACGGCGTCACGAACGTCGTCCAGCTGCACGCCTGGGACAGCGACGACAACCGCGCGAACGACCAGGCCGACGCCGAAATCACCTTCGGCCGCCTGCTCTTCAGCGACGACGACGCGACGTCGCCGGAAGCGGCGAGCTTCACGCTGCTGGGGACGGGGACGAACATGGTGAAGTTCGGCGAGGTGGCCAAGGAAGTGTGGACGGCAGGGACGACAGGGCCGACGGCGACGTTCACGGGGATGCGGATGGGGACCGCGCAGGTCAACGAAAGCAGTGCCATCACCGTCCACGCGAAGGGGGCGGACGGCGCGACGGGGTCGGCGTCGCTGAACTGGAGCGGCGCGGACAACGTGGCGTACATGAGCAGCGCGATGACGGGGACGGACCACACGGCGAACTCGAAGTATTTCGAGTGGGCGCTGACGGGGACGGCCGGGGCGCGGTGGCTCGTGGACACGCTGACGTTCAAGAACGTCGTGTCAGCGCAGGGGCCGACGATGTACGCCCTGACGGTGCAGGACGGAACGACGAGGACGGAGGACTACGTGCCTTCGAGCGCGACGCCGTGGCGGAACCACGGTGCTGGGAACAAGGATTCCGACCATGTCAGCGCGACGAGCGCCAATGTTTACGAAAACAAGAACTACACGCAGGCCTACCTGCGGACTCCGGCGATTTCGATGACCGGAGTGAGCAGCGGAAGCGTGACGTTCGACGCGGGGCCGTACACTGCGGTGGGCAGCCAGACGCTTAAGTTGCAGGCCTACCTGAACTACAACGCGGCGGCCGAAGATGCGTCGAAGTGGACGGATGTGCCGGGCGCGTCGTGGACGGCGTCGACCATCGGCAAGACGTATTCGGCCGGCGGGAAAGTGACGGGCGACTTCGCTTTCTCGGCCATCACGGTGCAGACGGAAAGCGGGACGAAACCGTTGCTGGAGTGCACGGAAGCGGGGAATACCGTGACGTTCCGGTGGCTGATGACGAAGGCTTCGGACGCCACTTCGTGCGGCTTCACGGTCGGGTCGCCGAAGGTGACGACGACGGTGGGGCGCGTGACGGAGACGCTGCTGGAGACGATCCGGGTGGACAAGAACGAGGGGAGCAGCGGGGACGGGACGTACGCGAAGACGGAGTCGCAGATCAGCATTCCGTTCGCGGCGCAGGAGAACCTGGGGACGGGCGTGAAGACGTTCCGCCTGTACGGGTTCCGGGCGACGTCGAGCATGCAGAACGAAGAGGCGGTGACGGCGGGGACGGCGGAACCGGACGGCAGCGGGAACTGGGGCATCAACGACTTGACGATGCAGGGCATCCTGTCGGGGCCGAAGGGGGTGGAAGTGACGGACCAGGACGTGGACCTGGGGTCGTGGACGAACCAGGTGGAGGTGATGGACTCCATCAAGACGGGGTACGACACGGACCGGAGCGGCCTGTGGATGCAGGACGACGGGGGGAGCTACCCGCAGAAGGTGCCGTCGTTCACGATCCTGTACCCGGAATCGCTGGGCGGCGGCCTCGGCGGGACGGAGTTCTGGAGCAGCGACTTCGACGTGGACAAGTACGCGGTGGCGGATCTGACGGCGGGGGCGAACCGCGACTTCACAGCCCTGCCGGCGGGGACGGGCTGGATGCTGACAGGCGCGACGGTGGAAACCGGCACGACGGCGAGCGGGAAGATCCTGTCGCTGGCGGGCGGCGACTCGACGGCGGGCAGCGCGTCCCAGAGCTTCTCCATCACCGAGCCGGAGGGCGGTCTGGCGTCCTCGGCGGTGCAGGTGACGGCGCGGGTGCGCTCGGTGCTGGCCGCGACGGACCCGTTGCACGAGAACCACTTCGTCCTGAAGGCCGAGTTCAAGAACGCCGGCGGCACGGTGCTGAAGACGGAAACGGAGACGTTCGACGCGAACCACGGGTGGAAGGACTACACGCTGGGGCCGGTGTCGCTGGAGAACTCGCTGGTGCGGGAGATCGTCGTGACCATCGCGGAGGCTGGAACGGACGGGACGGGGCTCGAGGTTGACAGCGTGGACATCTCGGTCGGGGTGTACGCCCCGATGAGCGACGGGACGCCGGCGAACGGCGTGCTGGGCGCGCGGCTGATGCTGGGGACGCCCGCGGTGCCCGCGTCGGTGCTGTCGACCAAGTCGATGCCGCTGTCGGAAGACGAGACGGCGGGCTGGAAGTACGGGATGGTGGCGAAGGTGTACGACTACGACCACGACCGGACGGACGACGCGCTGGACACCGGGGCGGTGAACGCGTTCCGGCTGTACGACGACGACGAGGAGCCGCCGCAGTGGGGCCGCCAGTTCGGCGGGCCGTTCGGGGTGAGCGTCAACGGGGCGCCGCTGCTCTCGAAGTACCGGATTGCGAACGGAGGCGGGACGAACATGGTCTGGACGCTGAGCGACCACGCCCTGGCCGAGGCGGCCGGGAGCGGAGCCGGCGCGACCATCGGGTTCCACCTCGACTTCTACGACTACAGCGGCTGGCGCGTGACGCAGCTCCAGTTCCAGAAGCTGAACGGTTCCGGCGCGGCCAGCGGGGCACCGGAGACGGTGCTGAGCGGCGGCACGATGGCGGCGGCGGGGACGCTGGCGTCCGGGTATTCGCGGACGACGGGCGACGACTCCGGCGCGGCGAACACGCCGAGCGCGACGGTGGGGTGGACCCGCTCGGTGAGCGACTTCTACGAGGCGAACAAGAGCGCGTACCTGGCGGACGGGAATGTGACGAACGCGGTGAACGCGTGGGTGACCGACGTCGACAACGACCGGTTGGACGACTCGCTGACGACGAACAACGTGGCGGTGGGGAACTTCCGCCTGCTGGACCAGGACCAGCTGGCCCCGTACTTCCGTCCGGCGCAGGGGGCCTCCGAGACGCCGAAGTTCCGGGCGGTGATGGTCGCGACAAACGTGCCGGGCTACGCCGAGTTGACGTCGCAGGCGACGGACGCCGCCGCGCCGTACGCATTGGGCGGGTATGCCCTGCACCAGGGGCCGACGGCGGACGTGGCCTCCCGGACGTTGCCCGACCTCTACGACTCGCAGCTGCTCGCGAGCCTCCTGAACGGGAACCACTTCGTGGTGAGCGCCGACATCGTCGACCGCGGCGAGAACGGGGTCGGCCGGTCCAACACCGGGTTGCGGCGCGGGACCACCAAGACGACGACGGGCGTGACTTCGGCGTTGGAAGACGAGGCCTTCACGCTGAACAACTCGTATCTGGCGCTGGTGTCGGGCGACGACACGGTGACGCTGGAAGGGGCGTACGCCGCCGGATGGGGTTCGAGCGACCTGGAGACGAAGATGGCGTCGCAGACGCGCTACTCCAGCTGGGTGTGGCCGACGAACGGCGGCACCCGCGCCACCGCCACCAACGAGGTCGGCCAGTGGCTGCCCGGTGACGCCTCCAGCAAGGCCTGGACGCTCCAGTTCAACGTGTGGGACAACGACATGGACCGCGACGGCGACCAAATGGGTGCCGTGCTGACCGGGCCGGTGCTCACCATCCGCGACGACGACACGCAGGCGCCGTCGGCGCCGTCGGCGGTCAAGATCAACGGCGAAACCGTGGTTGCCGGGAGCGTCACCCGCGAGACCGCGCCGTGGACGAACGACCTGAGCAGCATCCAGGTCGCCTGGACGGCTTCGGTGGATCCCGAACCGACCGGCACGGACATCAAGAAGGCCGGGGTCGGCGGATACCGGCTGGCTTCCCACGACGCGGCCATCGGCCCCGACGCGGGCTCGGCCCTGACCCAGACCACCACCAACGGGACGACCGTGAGCAAGGCGCTCTCCGGCGTCACGATGGAACAGGGCTGGGACACCTACAAGCTGTTCGCCGTCGACGCCGACGCGGACCGCCCGGGCGACGCCCTGGCCAGCACCGCGGCGGACCTGCCGCTGGCGTACGACATCACGAAGCCGACGGCGGTCGCGCCGAACGGCAGTGCAACTGGCAGCGGCAACCGGCTGGTGGCCGATCCGGACAACACGGACGACCCGACAACGCAGTTCGACCTGACGTGGCCGATCGACGGCATCGGGCCGGACGACCCGTCCGACAAGACCAACTACGACGCGATTCCGGCGAAATACAAGGCCGCGGGCGTCAAGGTCTCCGACCAGGAAATCCTCTCGCCGTGGATGACCTACAAGGTGTACTACACGACCTTCGAGGAGTCGGACGTGCCTTCGACGGACAACCCGAACAGCCAGGAGAAGAGCTGGGTGTACCAGCAGCACATCCTGACGGAGGCGTACAAGAACTGGCCCTCGGTGGTCGCGACCAGCACGGCGACCGACCCGACCGCGGCGGCCAATCCGTACGATTCGCTGAAGGCCGTGACGGCCAACGCCGGCAGCGGCAAGCAGACGGTCCGCCTGTACGACCTGGACTTCGACCAGCACTACATGGTGATCGTCGTCGGCGTGGACAAGGCCGGCAACGAAGGGCCCGCCGGGATGTGGAGCTGGGCGACGAACAACACCATCAAGTTCGCCGTCACCCAGGGCCTCGTCAAGGCCAGCGCCGCCATCAACTCGGAGGTGGGCGACCTCGTCTCCGGCCAGGCGACCAACACGGTCGGCATGGCGAAGATCACCGGCGACAACGCGCCGGCCAAGGCCGCGGTCCTCTACTGGATGGCCGCGGGCCAGCACGAGGATCCGCAGACCCACCAGCGGACGGGCAACGTGAACAAGCTGTACGACCTGATCTACCGCGACGCGCCGAGCTTCAGCGAGACCGGGACGGAGCAGTGGAGCATGGCCGCGACCGACGACAACACCGGCACGTCCAAGACGAACTGGAACTACCAGGCGGACGCCGGGCTCGGGACGCCCGGGCGCGTGCGCTTCTACCGCGCCAGCTACACGGGGCGGTGGCAGGACACGAAGCCGGGGACCAGCGAGAAGCAGTTCCCGCTGGCGAGCGAGGAAGTGTACTCGATGAACAACATCGTGCTCTCCGAAGGCTGGAACTACGTGAGCCTCCAGGGCAAGCCGTGGACCAACACGTTCCGCGGCGTGTTCGGGACGGACACGAGCATGTGGCCGAGCGGCACCGGCCTCAACACCGAGGCGGCCCGGATCGAGTTCTTCTCGCCCGGAACGACCACGAAGGTCAGCGAGGTGTACTTCTTCGGCCTCTCCGGCACGAACGGAATCTGGTGCAGGACGAATGGCACCGACGTGACGGACATCGTGCAGTCCGACGGGTTCTTCGCGCGGCCGTTCGGCATCGTGCTGCCGAAGGCCGTCAGGAACGACGACGGCGAGGTGGTGTCCGGGTGGTGGCTGAACCACTCGGACTACGAGGGCGCGAAGGCGTCGGCCAGCAAGTCCGTGGAGGCGATGATGTGGCATCCGATCCTGCAGGTGCCGACGAACGCGCCGGCGGGCGGCTACTCGCAGACCGTCACGCGCGGGAAGGGCACCTACAACCTGCTGTCGTTGAACCTGCCCGTGGCGGTGCACCCGAGCAAGCTGGGGCTGGTGGAAATCGACTCGACGACCGGGAAGCCGACGACGGATGCATCGAAGATGAAGATGCGCACGGGGGCGGCACCCGAGGCGGACAAGCTGTACGTCGTGGACACGCAGACGAAGGAAGTCCGCGGTGGCTCGATGGTCTACTGCGACAACGAAGGCAACTGGAAGTTCGTGAACGGCGGGGGTGTGCCGAACAATTACATCCGCCCGAACGACATGGTCGTGCTGATTTCGGGCGAACCGGTGTCCGGCCAGAACTCCACGTGGACGTGGACGTACACGCCGGAGCAGTTCTACGACCTGCCGGACCGCCACATGGGCCGGACGCAGTCCCAGGACGGCGCCGGGGAGTAGTCCCCCGGCAGGGTGGGGGAGCGAGAGGCGCGGCTTCGGCCGCGCCTCTTTTGTTTTCTTGGGAGGTGCGCCTTTCGTCCGCGCCACATGTCTAGAGCGGTTTCAGATTTTCTGTGGCTTCCCAGAAGTTTTTTCCCCCCCGTACGGTCGCGCGGAATCGCGACCCTCCCGTGCGCTCTCCACGGGGAGGGAGGCGCTTCTGCGCGTCCGCAAAAGAAAAGGGGAAGACACAATGGACGGCGGCC
>JAEEGI010009509.1_pt1 | contig 21278 bp, 22 predicted proteins | sample 8958751 | NCBI WGS metagenome assembly JAEEGI01 (sample SAMN16246545, study PRJNA631951) | gut metagenome | biome: gut microbiome; feature: rumen; material: KS-attached | host: Bos | place: Iran: Karaj | collected 2018-10 | reverse complement strand
ACCCGGTCGGTCAGAAGACAGGCTTCGTCAGCGCCCAGCGCGATGGCGTCTTTCAGGATATCTTTGGCCTGAGGCGGTCCCATGGTAACAACCGTGACCTTTGCACCATGTATATCTTTAGATATCAATGCGGTTTCCAACGCTTCCGCATCATAGGGATTTAAGATGTTCTCCACCCCGTCCCGGACCAGGGTTTTGGTCTCCGGATTCAGACGGATCTGCGTCGTATCCGGCACTTGCTTTACACAGACGATAATGTTCATGTGTGCCTCCTGCTTATGTAGTCTTTTTATACCAAAAACGGTATAGTATATTATACCATAGTTTTACAGGTTTTCCAAATGAAAAGAGACCGCTGCGCTGCAACGGTCTCCCTTTCTGCAACATATCAATAATTCTCAGCATGAATCTCAAAATAAGCCTGGGGATGCGCGCATACCGGGCAGATGTCCGGTGCATTCTCTCCAATCACAATATGTCCGCAGTTACGGCACTCCCAGACTTTTACGGAACTCTTTTTGAATACTTCCTGCGACTCAACATTTTTCAGCAGCGCACGATAGCGTTCTTCATGATGCTTTTCAATGGCAGCCACCATACGGAATTTGGCAGCCAGTTCCTTAAAGCCTTCTGCTTCCGCCGTTTTGGCAAAACCCTCGTACATATCGGTCCATTCGTAGTTCTCGCCTGCAGCCGCCGCAGCCAGGTTCTCCGCTGTGCTGCCTATTCCTTCCAGTTCTTTGAACCACATCTTGGCGTGTTCTTTTTCATTGTCAGCAGTCTTCAGAAACAGCGCGGAAATTTGCTCAAAACCTTCTTTTTTCGCTTTAGACGCGAAGTAGGTGTATTTGTTTCTTGCCTGGGACTCCCCGGCAAATGCCGCTTCCAGATTTTTCTCTGTCTGCGTTCCTGCGTATTTGTTCGCCATAATAATTCCTCCTAAACTTTTTATAAATCATTTTATCTGTTTATAAAGGATGTGTAATGCAAAAAATTGCAGATATAAATAATCGGCGTTGCTAAACAGCTGCACTTGTTCTCTCAGACTAACGATACACGGCAACCTATTAATGGTGCGTGCCGTACACCACTTCCACGCCTTTGCTCTCCAGATAGTCTTTCATCTTTTCCACCCAGGGGCAACGTTTTTTCTGTTCGGGATTCTCTTTGTCTTTTTTGTTGGTACAGCTGCTGAAATGAACCACGTCTACCGGCTCTTCCGCCAGACGATCCAGCTTTTTCTTCAGCCCCTCGTCGTTTTCGACCGTCTGCCTGCAGCCGTTGCAGGTCAGGCTGGCAAACAACTCCAGTTCTTCGTCCCCGTAGCGTTCAAATTTTACGGTACGGTTGTTGAAAGATTTCATGCAGGATGCGCCCACGCAGCTCATGCTTACATGCAGACAACGGATGATGGCTATTTTTTTCATAATAGTCCCCCCATACAACGTTTTTTCTGCTTTCAAAAACAAACATCGTACAACCAATTGAAAAGATTGTATGAAAAAAGCTTTAACTACAAAGTTCACGAAAAGTTTACGGCATACTTAACCCTTATCTGCGGGTTTTTATCTGCTTGCATTTCTTAGCCTCATAGAGTGCCTGATCCGCCCGCTGGAAAAGTGTCGCAGCGTCGTCCGTTTCGAGCGCTTCGGCAATGCCAATGCTGGCGGAGAATCTTTCCCCGTTGGGAAGCACGCCTGATTCATAAATGGCTTTTTTGATTCTGCCGGAAACAATTTCTGCCTCTTGCTGGTCTGCGTTCAACAGAATTACCATAAACTCATCGCCGCCCCAGCGGCCTGCCGAATCCGTAGGTCTTGTACTCTTCACTATCGCAGCCGCTACTTCCCGCAACGCAATATCTCCCACGTCATGCCCAAACCGGTCGTTCACTCCTTTAAAGTCATCCACATCCATCATCATAAGCGTCAGTTTCTGCAACGCCTGTTTGCGATGCTCATCACCCGCATGTAAACGGCTTTCCCTAAACCATATGATCAGACGGTTCATCACCTTTTCCAGTTCTCTACGGTTAAGCAGAGAGGTCAGCGGATCAATTTTAAACTCGCTCCTCTGGAAGTCAATACAGTTCTCAGGAATATTGACACCACGTTTAATAGCCTGAGCCATCCGTTTGCAACTCCCATAGCCGCAGGCAAAACAATTGATTTTCCGGGAAACAGGCGTTTCCTTTTTCAACAGCCCGAAAACCGTGTCCAGATCCTCATCTTCAAAAAAGCCGCACACATTTCTGTCCGCATAATTACGGGTAAAATCTTCCCAGTCAAGCGTCCTGTCAAAAAAATCATTGGGCGCATAAACCACGTTGTCGCCAGTACGGATAAATTGTTCCTTTTCCTTGCATTCCTTCCGCCGGTCTGTTTTCCAGTCTATGTCATCCACGTGCATGTCCTTACCGGTCCCCGGGCCGAGATTACAGCCGCCCCGGCAACTCAGTATATCTACAAGGCCCGGAATAACCTGATTTGCATTTTTGCGTTCCAGATACTCCCGAAGATAGGAAAAAGATCGTTTAGTACCGTCGATTTGCCGGATCCACAGATCCGGATCCACGATTCGGACGGTTTCAGTCAGGCCACCCGGGCGGCTGTAAACATGCCCTATACCGGAAGGCATTCCCTCAAAACCGGCCGGGGGATAATCCTCCAGCCTGATTCCTTCAGTTTCCAGTTTTTTCCAGAGTCTGTCAAACGTAACATTATACTGCACAAGCCCACCGGTTTCCGAATCTTCAATTTCTTGAAGCTTACCGATACATGGTGAAAAGAAAGCAAGTTTTCCCGTAAATCCCTGGTACTTGCGAAGAAAGATAGCCAGACAGATGAGGGGGCTCTGAACCGGAGCCAGGTTTTCGATAAGTTCGGGACAGTATTTTTCACAATAATTCACGATGGGCGGGCATGGCTGGGTAATCAGCGAATGGAGATCTTTCGCTTTTGCTGCCTTTAGCATCGCCCAGGTAGCGATATCGGCGCCAAGCGAAACGTCATAAATATGCTCCACGCCCAAAGATTTAAGCCAGCCGAACAATTTTTCCGGTTCCGGGAAATTGGTAAGAAGCGCCGGCGCCACCGCTACACTGACAGGTTCGCCGCCTTGGGCAGAAAGATCTCGGAAAAACCGTTCCGTGTCGTCCAAATAGTCCCGGGCGTTATGGTTGCATGCAACAACACAGGAACCGCACTGTATGCAATAATTATTATCCAGCATAACTTTGCGGGAACCATCCCGGGCCATGTAGACCCGGTTTGCCATATCCACGGGACATACCGAGATACATTTGTTGCAGCCTGTACAATTTTCTTCTATCGTGAATATATACTGTTTCATTTAGGCATTCCTCTTTTAATTACAAAGATTTCTGCACACGAACAATCTGATATACCTCTTACAGATTATTCTCTTTCTTAAACTGTGCCAGAAGTTCCAGCACTTTGATCTTCATGTTGTGGCCTTCTCTGAAACGAGCCACGTTACCGTTCACGCCGTCAATCATGGCCTGGGCGCGGTCTTCCTGCATCTGCATAATGTTAGTAACCGGTTTCAGCAGGTCAGCATATTTGCCGCTTATGTCGCCGTTGGCTTTTTTGATTTCCGCCAGGGCGTTCTTGCCCAGACCCAGCAACGCTGCTTTGTCGATGGTACCGGAGTTGATGGAATCTGCCAATTTTTTCAGGGTTGCTTCGTTCTTATCTGCGAAAGCCACAAAGTCTTTCACAAACGCGGTTTTGTCCGCCGCGCCGGCTTTGGCCGCGTCACCCGTCACAGCGCCTGCTGCGGCGCCGGCCAGTTTCTTCATATCCCAGCCCTGGGGTTTCAGTTTTTCAAAAATACCGTTCAGATCCAGGCCTTCCAGACCTTTCACTCCGTCACCCCATACCAGGGATTTGATAGCTTCTTTCGCTGCCGCGAAGCTGAATGCACCGTCTTTATTTTCCAGAATGGCCTCTTTGTTCAGGGCAACCTTGCCGTTGGCATAGTCAAAGGCTACGTTTTCAAAGCCCAGAGCCTTTCCGCCTTCACCAATCTTCATAATCCAGGCATACGCTTTTTTGCCCAGGTCGTCCGTTACAACATCTTTCGGATCATAGTAACCGGTGATTTTGCCGGCTGCGTCTTTGATTGCTACCCAGCCGTTCTTCTCCATGTCTTCCAGCTTGAAAGTCTTGGGGTCAATGTTCAGGTTGCCTGCAGCCAGACCGCGGCTGATCTTTTCAGATAACCCGGTGGCCTTGCCCATCAGGTCGGCTACGTCTTTTTCCGCAGCTGCATTGCCTTTTGCTGCTTCTTTCAGCTTGGCAATCTTGTCCATCAGGCCTTTGAAACCTTCCGTCGCCTTCTTGGCAGCATCGCCCTTCAGTTCGTCGGCAGCCAGCTTATCCACATTACCAAGCAGGGTGCCGATTTCTGTTTTGAGGCCTTTGATCAGTTCTGCCTTCTTGTCGCCTCCGCCGCAGCCCGCGACCATAGACAGGGACAGCAACATGGCCATCACAACCATCAAAAATTTCTTCACAATACTTCCCCCTTTATAATTTTATTACAGGAACTTCTCTTTTGTTTCTGTATCTATATTTTACCACTTCTGCAAAAAAATAAAAACTCCTTAAATTAAAGCTTTTCTATTTCCGCATCCGCCAGTTCGCAGAAAAGTTCCTTTCCTTCCTTGTAGGAAGAAAACCGGCCGGTCATGATGATCGGCTCGCCCAGTTTCGGATAATTCTCCGGATAGCTGTGCCTGCCTTTCCTTGAAAATTCCATACCGGTAGAACAGCAGGCCGTCGCGTCCATCACTACACAGCCAAAATAATGCTTTCCGGTTTTTTCATCATAATAATGGCCGAATTTTCCCTGCATCCGCACGATTTTCCCTTTATACTTATCCGGTTCTTTCAGCATGTTGTAAATCTGGGTGTACATCATGGTTTTATCCATCCGGCTGAAATCGTAATCCACCTTCTTATAAGTGGGATGCAAATCATACACGTCATGCCTGGGAGTTTTCTCTTCCAGTTCCTTCATCTTTTGGGCGGTGACGGGCGCATCAGCGCCCTGTTTATTCTGCATGCCGGGAGCCTCTCTGCCTGTTTTATCGCCGGCATCTTTTTGTTTATCCGCCGTTTCTTTTCCGGCATTCACATTTCCATTTTGACGGTCTGCTTCCGCCTTTTTCTGCTGCAGCACCGCGTCCACGCCGTTTTGTTTAGACGGAATGAAACTGCCCGCCTTTTTATCGTTGCTGCTTCCTCCGCAACCACTCACTAACAGGAGCAGCAAAGACCAGATAAGCATTACAGTGAAGAACTGTGCAGTTTTATCTTTCATGTTCGCACCTCCTGAAAAGCATCTCAACTGCTGAAAAATGCCATATAAGTTTCCAACACGTTTTTAATGCCCACCGTTTTTTAAAGAGCCTGTAACGTAAAACGCACCAAACGCCAGCATGTCGATCATAACAACAGTCGCGCCCACCGGCGTGCCTGCCAGTATGGACAAAACGATGCCCACAAAGGCGCAGACCACAGAAAAAACGGCCGAGCAGAGGATCACCGATTTAAAACTGTTAAAAATGCGCATGGCTGACAGGGCCGGAAAGATGACCAGCGCCGAAATCAGCAGCGAGCCCACCAGGTTCATGGCCAGCACGATGATCACCGCGATCAGTACCGCCAGCAGCAGGTTATAGTTTCCCACCGGCGTACCAGCCGCCCGGGCAAAGGCTTCGTCAAATGTCACCGCAAAAATTTTGTTGTAGAAGAGAACAAATACGCCAATCACGACAGCAGACAGCACACCGCACATTCCCACCTGCGTCTTCGTCAGTGTTAAAATGGAAGTGGAACCGAACAGTGTGGTACAGACGTCGCCGGAAACATTGGCAGAGGAAGAGAATACATTCATCAGGAGATAACCCACGGCCAGCGCTCCCACGGAAATCATGGCAATAGCCGCATCCCCTTTTATCTTGGCGTTCTGTCCCGTTCGCAGCAGTAAGATAGCAAAGGCCACCGTAATCATCAGAATCATAGGCATATCGTCGGTAAAACCCGTCACCGCCGCCACTGCCATGGCCCCGAAAGCCACGTGGGACAGACCGTCCCCAATAAAAGAATAGCGTTTCAGCACCAGCGTCACACCCAGCATGGAGGAACATAGGGCAATCAGCACCCCCACAATCAGGGCGTTGACCACAAAGGGATATTGAAAATACATGAACAGTTTTTCTGTAATTGCACTCATAGACTTAAACCTTTCTCATTCCGGCTGAAAAAACGCATTTCCAAAACGTGACCGGCGGTATTCTTCCACCGTGCCGAAGAAGTATTCCCTGCCCATATGCAGGATGTGCGTGGCATATGGGATTGCCTCCAGTATATCGTGAGAAATCATGATGACAGTAATCCCTAATTCCCGGTTGATGCGCTCCACCAGCCGGTACATAGTTTCCGCCATCTTGGGATCAAGTCCCGAAACCGGCTCGTCCAGTACCAGCATTTTATCCGAAGCGCACAGGGCCCGGGCCAGCAAAACCCGCTGCTGCTGTCCTCCGGAAAGATCGCGGTAGCATGTCCGGGCCAGCGGTATAATTTCCAGCTGTTCCATGGCATTTTTCGCAATCTGTTTTTCCTCGCAATTATAAAAGGGCCGCAGGCCGCAGCGCCCCTGACAGCCGGAAAGGACCACTTCCCACACGGAAGCGGGAAAATCCCGCTGCACAAAAGTCTGCTGGGGCAGGTACCCGATTTCGTTTTGTCGGATGCCGCCGCCAAGTGTAATCTTGCCGGCCAGTGGTTTCTGCAACCCCAACAGCGTGCGCAGCAGCGTACTTTTGCCTGCGCCGTTCTCGCCTACGATACAAAGGTAATCTCCTTTTTCTACGGTAAACGACAACCCGTCCACCAGAACGCCGCCACCATATCCTAATTTTAAATTATCACAAGTGATTTGAACTTCCATAATCTATTCCCAACTATTTATTCATTTCGCCTGCAGCGCTTCCTGAAACACGTTCAGATTCTGTTCCATGACCGCAAGATACGTAATGCCTTTTTTGATTTCCTCTTCGGTTACAGACTGCATGGAGTTCAGCGACAGCACCTTCTGATTCTTTGCCTTCGTATTTTCCACAATGGTCTTCGCCAACTTATGCTGCCGGCCCTCAATGGTAAGGACCGCAGGCAGTTTCAGCTCGTCCATCTTCTTCGCCAGAAAAGCTACGGTTGCAAAGCTGGCTTCCGTTTCCGCCGAGCAGCCGTTAAACGCTGCGTAATATTGTAAGCCGTAATCGTCTGTAAGATAACGGAACGGGAACCGGTCACCGAAGAGAACCGTTTTCACCGGCGCCTTCGTTACTGCTTCTATATATTTTGCGTCCAAAGCCGCCAGCTTTTTGCTGTAGGCATCATAGTTGGAACGATACGTTTCCGCGTTTTTCGAATCCAGCGCAGCCAGTTCCTCTGTTATAGCTTTACAGACAATGTCTGCGTTTTTCAAAGACAGCCAGACGTGTTCGTCATATTCCGGCTGTTCATGGTGTTCTTGGCCGTCGTGTTTATCCTTGCTGTGTTCCTTCTCGTGTTCGTGATTCTCATCATGCTTGTCTTTGTCATGATGTGTCTTCCCATCCTTATCATGATCGTGGTAGTCATGTTTTTCCATGCCTTCCACGGCTTCTTCAATTTTTGCCCGGCTCCCCAGCAGTTTCATCAGATTGATGACCTTCCGTTTCGGGTTGCCGCCTTGCTTTAACGCCTTGTCCACCCACTTATCCGACTCTCCCCCCACATAGATAAACAGATCGCAGTCCGCAATGCGCAGGATATCTTCTGCGCTGGGCTGATAGCTGTGCATGTCCGTGCCTTTTTTCGTCAATAACGTAAGTGCCGTATCTTTTTCTTGTCTGCCCAGCAATTCTTTTGTCCAGCTGTACTCCGGGAATATCGTTGTCACGATTTTCAATTTCGGCACACCCGTTCCCGGCGCCGCTGACTTTTTCGCAGCATCATTTTCAGAACTTCCGCAACCGGAAACACCGGCCACAAACAACAGCACTAACAGTGAAAAAATCAAAACGCGTTTCATTATTGAAGTCTCCCCCATATATTTGAATACATCAGCAAATAAAAAACTGTCCGTAAAACAGAAGAAACCGCCGAAATCATCCGGCGGTTATTCTTCATTTTTATTATAGCACTCTTGTCAAGACCGAAAACGTCACATTAAGATTATTCAGCCGAAGGATCTGTTACGGCCGTCAGGTATGATTCTAACAACAACATTTACGGTTTTACCGTAACCGGAATATAAACCAGACAGCGGACCAGACGTCCTTTATCGTCTCTGGCAGGAGTAAAGCGCCAGGAAATGCAGTGTTCTACCGCCGCCGCGTCCAGAAAGCGGTTCCCGGAAGATTCTGCAGTGGATGCGTACTCCGGCCTTCCGTCATAGCTGACCAGGAAACATACGATAACCGTTCCCGCCGCGCCGTTAGCTTCCGCCGGATAGGGTACCGGGCTGAAGGAAATCAGTTTTGGCTTCGTAGCCGGATTCTTGCTGATGGGAACACTTTTTCCTTCCTTTTTCAGTTTTTCATCCTGGATCTGGCTGGCAACATGCCGGGTACGGGAATCCACTTTTTTCACCTGGTCACGGTCAAGGATGACCAGCGTGATACTGCTTACATATTTTTTACTCCTCTGACCGTTCTTCCTTTCCACTTTTTCCGGAAGCTTCTCTGCCAGCCCCTCCACCACATCGCTGGCCTCATAAATTTCGTCAGAGGTTTCGCCAAGCGGATAGCGGCTGGCATACAGCAAGCTGCCGGAAAGAATGGCCCCATGCAAAACGAATGAAATCAGAAAAGCAGCCAGAAACCGGTGTTTTATCTGCATCATCATTACTCACCTGCATCGGAAGCGATGCCAATCTGGGAAACGCCGGCCTGTTTCAAGGCGTCCAGCACTGCAGAAAACTGACCGTAATGGCTGTTTGTGTCAGTCCGGAGCACAATCATCGCATTGGGATTGCGCGCCATTTCGTCTTCCGCATATTTTTTCAGCGTTTTCATATCAACTTTTGTGTCTCCGATAAAAGCGTCTCCCTGTTCATTGACTGTAACCGCAAAAGAAATTTCCTGCGTGATCTTGCTGCCGGAAAGATCCGCCAGTTTCACCTGCACCGTTTTCAGATTCGTCATGTACATGGTGCTCAGCATGAAAAAAACTAACAGGAAAAACATGATGTCGATCATGGGAATGACTATGATTGACGGCATTTCATCCGAAGATTTCTTTAATCTCATCGGGCTTCACCACCATTTTCATGAAGTTCCAATGCAGCACAGCATTTCGTTATCTTTTTGGCCAGAACTGTGGAGCGGTATTTCAGGAAACCATATAACGCTAAGGCAATAATGGCTACAATCAGACCGAAAGCGGTTGCAATCAGCGCTTCGCCTATCCCAGCCGTAATCGCAAAAGGTTGTCCCGCGCGCAAATCAAACACCTTGAAGGAGTTGATCATGCCTATTATGGTACCTAACAACCCCAGCAGGGGTGACACGGTTACAATCATGTTTAAAAACACAAGATGGTCGCTGTAAGAATCCAGCATCATATTGGCCTGGGTTTCCACACCGGCGATACCGGCCTCTTTGTGCGTCAGGTAATACTCTGTCAGCCTGGCACAGTCGCCTTCTGCCTGCCTGACCTGTTCGGACGCTTCTTTTTCCGGCAACCGCAGCAACGCCTCCAGCTTTGTCAGGAAAGAATCCTCCGTATCACAGTGACTGTAATACATAATCCGCTCTGCCGCCAGCGCAACACTGAAAATCGAACAGATCAGAATCGGATACATCACGTATCCGCCTTTTTGAAACGTTGCCCACAAGTCCGCTAACATAATACACACACCCTTCAAAAAATATTAAGAATTACCTGTTATGAATTCCGGATGACAGAAAGGATCAACTTCAGCAGTTTATCTCCCTTAATCGGCTTGGGAATGAATGCATTCATTCCCGCAGCAAGGCATTTTCCTTCATTATCTTCCGCCAAGTTGCTGGACATGGCAATGATAGGAACGGTTTTCGCCTGCGGATGGTCACAGGCCCGTATCATCTGGGCAGCTGCATACCCGTCAGCCTCCGGCATGTGCAGGTCCAGAATGATAAGATTATAGAACCCTTTTTCAGATTCCATAAACTTCTGGAACGCTATTTTACCGTTTTTAACATAATCAGCTTTGACTCCTTTGCTTGCCATCAGTTTTCTGGCCACCAGAATACTTACCAGTTTATCCTCGGCAATCAAAGCCCTGACATCCTGCAGTTCAAGATTGCTCCGGGCGCTGATGGATGCTGTTTTTTCACGTTCCGGTTCCGCAGCGGCAAACGGGAAATGCATCTCCGTTATAAATTCCAGACCTGCTTCGGGTAAGCATTTTACATCTAAAGTACCCTGATATGCCGCGGCAAGACCTTTGGATATGGAAAGTCCCATCCCCGACTCACTGCGCAGGACTCCGTTGCTGCGCTCCAGCCAGGCAAAGGCTTCCATACGGTTCCGCACATCTTCCTCGCTCACGGCCGCCTGTTCGGACTGCAGGGAAAAACGGTAGTGGACAAAACCGTTCTTCAGGCTGGGAAGTTCAAAAATCTTCAGCCTGATAACTCCTTTGGAAGGTGTCACCTTGGAAACATATTCCAGAAGGTTCGCCATAATTTTCTGAACAGCAGAACGGTCAGCATAAAACGTGGTATGGTAAGCCTGTTTTTCCACAGACAGTTTCTGATTTTTCGTTGCCAGCAGCGGTTTTAAATGTTTTCGCAGCAGCTCTGTACTTGCATCGATGTCACAAAATTCGTTTTTTAAAGAAATGGTTCCACTTTCAATGCGGCTCAGGTCCACCATGTCATTCACTATGTTTACAATGTGTTCCGTTGATTTCCTGATTGACTGGAGGCTCTGTTTCACCATCTTCTCATTGCGTATGTCTTCTTCCGCAATATCCGTCATACCCATGACCGTATTAAGGGATACCTTCATTTCCTCACTTACGGCTCGCAGAAAATCTGTCTTGCGCCTGTTTTCTTCATTTTTCGCGTTTAATTCCGCAATCAGGTTATCATTCTGCCGGGCTTCGTGCTCCAGCACATCTGTTATATCCACAACAGATAAAAAAATCATGCCGTATTTCTTGTCATAATTGGCAAACCGAACCTTTTTCTGCCGGAACTGCCTGTGTTCCTTAACTTTTACAATAATCTCGTAAATATCTTTATCCTGCAATTCCTTACTGATGACAGGAACTGTAACCTTTTCCAGTGTTTCCAGCCGTTCTTCCTTTAAAACATATTTGCTTATGTAACGCTGGATCGTCTGACTGTAAGGATATTCCTTTTTCAGGAAACGGTCCAGCCTTCTTTTATTCTGCGCATAGCACTTGATAGTTTCCGTAATCAGGTTAATATGCGCCAGGATATCGTAGTCATACCGCGCAGCTGCCTGCATAGTCTCCTGGATCATCCGCATTTCATTAATATCATAGGTGTACAGGAAGGCGGTCAGCTCGCCGGACTGCGGATCTTTCATCAGCTGGATCGTGGAACGGGCCCACATAATAATGTTATCCTGCCGGCTATACCTGCGATAATCAATGGACAGGAACTTATTCCCTTCTTCGTAGGCCTTACGCATATTTTCCAGCTTGAGCAGGTCTGCAAACTCGCGGCGCTTGTCAAAGTCGATGACCGTAGGCAGTACGTGCTCTATGAAATCGCTGATGGGATGCCCGGGCGCGATAGTAGGAACAGGGAAACCGTGGGGATCGTGTTCCAGAACCGTCCCTTTGGTCACGTTCATCAGCAGGTAGGCCATAAAATCAAGATTGACGCGGCTCCTGCGCTGCAGTTCCTGCTGGTAACGCTTTTCCGCCAGTTCATAGGTCTTTTTCTGTTCTGTAATATCTTCTTCATAAAGGATATAGGAAGGACGCCCCATCCATTCCATCATCCGCACTCTCACCTTTACAGTGCAGTCTTTATGGGGTAGATACATTTCCGCAGTATTCTGATTGGTATGGGCTATGGCAACCTTGCAAAATTCACAGGGCTCGTTTTTCCCCATTAAATACTTATAGCATTTTTTCCCGGAGTAATTCTGAAAACTGCAGCCCATCAATTTGGAAGCCGCATGATTAACGTAATACAGGTTATAGTTGATGGCATCCACGACATAAATCGCGGTGTCCGTCTCGTCCAGGATATTACTCTGCATACCGTAGCGGCTTTGGGTCGTCAGTAACAGTTCCCGGTTGGTTACAACGTTCCGGATTTTTGCCAGCAGGAGTTCAGGATCACAGGGAATATGGATCACATCGTCCGCGCCTGCCGTCAGGTCCATGATTTCATCTGAAACTCGGCCGCTTTCCACAACGACTACGGCCATGTGTTTGAACCGTGGATCCGAGCGGATCGTTTGAAGCGTTTCCGGTCCGTTCAATCCCACCATGGGAAACACCAGCACCACAACGGAAACAGATGGATTGGCGTCCAGTACGGACAAGCCCTCTACCCCGTTATTCGCTACAATTACATCAAACTCCACAGCCAGCGTATCCCTGATGATTTCTTTATGCTGCTGTGTAGTGTCGATCAGCAATAACTTTTTCAAAACAGTCCTCCTTCTGATATCAGGACGCAGAGAAGTGTCCCACTAATCTTTCCTGTTAAAAACAATTACGCAGAGCAAAGTTTCACTCAGTCAGATTTAATAAAGTGATTACGTTTAACAGATTCATTATAATCTTTTTTCTCTCCGCTGACGTCAGAATTTGATTAACAATTTCGTAATGAACATCACTGCCTTAAGCCCCCTGCAGAAGAAAGAGGCAACCGGGGTTGCTCCTGCCCCGATTGCCTGTTCCGTTGAGGAGGAGGTATCAGTTTTTCTCCCATATAATCTTTTATACTTCCGCTGCGGATTTTTTCCCACAGGTCAGTTTGGCGACAATGATTCCCACTTCATATAATACAATCATGGGCAGGGCCATCAATACCTGGGACAACACGTCCGGCGGCGTCAGAAACGCGGCCACGATAAAAATACAGAAGATAATGTATTTACGCAATGCGGTCAGCTGGTCCGGTGTCACAATGCCAATCCGGCATAACACATATGTTACGATTGGCATTTCAAACACAATCCCGAATGAGAGCACGAAAGTAAACATAAAGCCCACGTACTGGCTTATGGATAACATCGGTGTCGCGATACCGGCTCCGGTAAAGACAAAAAAGTTAATTGCCGAAAGGAAGACCACACCGTATCCGAAACAAATCCCTGTCAGGAACAGCAGTACGGAACATCCCATAAACACAAGCAGCGCTCTTTTTTCGTTGTCGTATAATGCAGGCTCGATGAATCCCCAGACCTGGTAAAAGATGAACGGGGAAGCCGCAATCATCGCTGCTATAAAAGAAACCTGCAGCTGGGCCGTCAGCGCTTCCGCCAAACCTACATAAACAAACTCTATTCCTTTTGCCTTGATGGGGACAGAAATCAGCTGTACCAGGGGTTCCGCAAAACAGGTGGCAATCACAAAAAACGCAACCGTCACGACGATAAAGCAATACAGCAGGCGCTTCCGGAGCTCCTGAAAATGTTCTTTCAGCGTGCCCTGTCCTTCCTGCTCCGCAGCTTCCCAGGTTTCGGGACCGGCTGCCATCAGATCATTTGCCTGCCGGTTTTCCGACATTGCCTTCACCACCTTCAGCATTACCGGTACTCTTCACTTCCTCCTTGAATTCACGGATACTGGTTCCCAGTGCTTTGCCTACACCGCTTAACCGACTGGAACCAAATACAACCAGCGCAATGACCAAAATCAGTAAAATCTCTGTAGTTCCTAATCTCATGATATGCCTTCTTTCTTTTTGACTGATACATGAAATTTACATTTATTCCGACAGTCCTATCGCTGTCATCGCTGCCACACCCCAGGCAGTCAATTACACAGTTATAAAGATTCTGTTATGAAAATCCACGTGCTTTCAATGCTCTTACACTACATTTGCTGTATGAAGCTAATTTTTTAAATCTACTGCAGCTTCTTCCCGTCTGGCATTATCCAGAACCTGCTGCTGAATCCGTGCCAACTCCGAATTTGCCTGTTTAAAATCGCTTGTCAGGGTGTCTTTTGCCTGGATAAAATCCTCTTTTTCCAGATTCTCTTCAAAAGATCCGCTGATGTCTTTCATCGTCTTTCTGGCCGTTTTGACCCAGCGCGCCAGCGTTCTGGCAACTTTAGGCAGGTCTTCCGGGCCGACGACGATAAATGCCACTAACAAAACTATTACAAATTCACCTAAACCGATTCCCACAATAGCACCTTCTTTTCAAGCTTCGCGCCTGACGGCTTACATTCTGCTTGCCGGGAACGGGGCCATACTTCCGGAGGTATAACCCCGCGCACCGGTTCGCAACTACAGATTGATATAGGAAAGCTTCTTACGAAGCCCAGGGTGTCATTTCCTTAAGCAGAAAATGCTTTGTCAGAATGACTTCCTTTAATCCGTTCTTTATTCAACATGCTTATACATGGCTGTCGCCGGTTTGCCGTGTACTGCGGAAGGCTGTGTCGTTTCACAGTAAGCGCCTGCCAGGTTGCCGGGAACAAAACCGGTTTCAGCTTCTTTTTCTTTGCCGATTTCATCGCCGTCTTCGTCCAACATGGTTTCTACATGACCGACCCGCTTTTTGCCGGGCCAGAAGTCCATAAACCAGTTATGGAACAGCATGCAGCAGATGAACAGGATTCCGGGGGCCATGGGGAACTGCTGCGGATGGGAATAACCCGCCTGGGTTCCTAATAAGCCGGGGCTGAATTTGTAATACAGGAAGTGGAACACGCCCATACCAACCAGGATGATCAGCATACGCAGGGCGATGTTAACAGCCGTGCCGTATTTTTTCGGGCCATTGTCAAAGTAGAAGTTCAGTATCATAGCCGGAATCAGCATCATGATTGCCAATTCACCGCTGTGCAGATAACGCCAGTCAGGCGCGTAGATACGTTTTGCACCGTCGACGGCAGGTCCCCAGGACAGATCCTGGACAAAGTTGAACGCAAAGAATATCAGCAGCGCAAAGGCCAGAACACCGAAGAAACCGACAATGCCGCGAACGATCTTGTTTTTAATCATCGCGAAAGGATACCGGTCAAAGGTCACTTCCAGCAGCCAGATGGCTACCGTACCGCACATTACCCAGCCTACGTTGAAGTTGCCGTGTAACGTATGGGCAAAATTGAACCACCAGGGATATGCCGCAGCGTATTCCTGCCAGGGCCAGAACAGTACATGGTAATGGGGATGCATCAGGCAGAAGAAGCACAGTACCGAGGCGAACAGGGTTACCAGGAATACGGTGATACCCCGGGCCGGCTGTTTCATGTTGTGCCAGGGCTGGTTGTTAAAGCACACTGGCACGATGGGGCTCAGCCAGGAAGCGATGGCTGCGAACATCAGGATCGCCAGAGACGAATACTCACGGGCATAAAACTGGGTCATGCCTAATTTTGTCAGGCCGTCAACACTCAGGTACGGAATGGAGAACTTGCCTAAGAAATTGTAGAAGAAGCCCCAGATAACCGCACCTACCAAAGCGAAGTTCACTGCAATCAGGCCAAGACCCGCAACAATCGGATGAGCGGTTTCCCTGAATTTAGTGAAAGGCCAGAAGTTGAAAATATAGGCCTGCCAGATAACTACTATCAGGATCCAGCGAATATACATATAACCGTACTGTGGCGTGTACCAACGCATAATGCCCCGGACATCCATGAAGATCCACCACAGCGCATAAAACATGATGAACGAAATCAGCACTCCCACGATACCCCGCAGAGGCTGCTGCATCTTATTTTCCAGAATGCGGCTCTCCAGCCACATGTGGTCTTTTAAGCTAATCATTGTTGCGCCTCCTTTTCCGCATCAGCCGAACATAACCTGGTCGCCATTCCCGAGGAACAGTTTCTTTTTGCTCTTGAACCGCGCTGTGCCCTGTACAACCGGCAGACCGGCTTTAATCATCTTTTCCGCTGTCAGGTAACCTGTGCAGTGGTTGCAGGCCATAACTTCAATACCATAGTGCGGGATAGCTTTGATAAGGTCGTCATACTGGGGATCCCAGTCTTCGAACGGAGAAATGTGAAGGCCGCCCTGGATGGCATAAATCTTTTTGCCGCCTTTTACACGGTGCCGCACTTCCTGCAGCAGGGAAATGATACCCATATGGCAGCAACCGGTGATAACGACCAGTCCTTTGTCCTTAACGTTCAGTACCAGGGCCTGCTCGCCCTTAACCCGTGTAATGATGGAAGAGTCAAAGGTGATTGACGCTACGCCGGGGTACAGGTGATGTACTTTGCCGGATTCACGGACAGTCACTTTCCCCTTGTGCGGATAGTCATTCTTTACTTTTGCAATATCAAAGTGCTTGCCCTTCAGCAAATCGAAGCCTTCCTGATAAAAGCCTTTCGGAACAGCCACCGGAATGTCCTGATGATGCTTCAATACAGACTCAATCCCCCAGTAATGATCAAAATGCTCATGGGTTACATACATCAGGTCAATTTCATGGTTTTCCAGCATCTTATCGACGCCTTCCCGTTTGAAGCATTCGTCCATCCAGGCCGTGTTCCAGCCGCAGTCAAACAGAATTTTCTTTTTGGAACCGTCTAAAAACTCAATGTCCAGCAGGGCGCTGTAACCACCGGAGTTATCTCCGTTGTAACCGATTTTTACGCCTTCGTGGGTCCAAGGAATGATGTACTGGTTGACCAGAAGGCCGCCGGCTTTCTGCATATCATTAACCAGAACCGGATTATCAAACCAGCTGGTTTCGGAAACCTGCGTAACCTTTACGCTTTTGATTTCACCGATATCGTCGTCGCCAACCGGTTCGTCGGGCAGGAACATGTCTTTCATAACGGTGGATGTAACGCCTGCCATTGCAAAATAACCTGCAGTGCCTCCCACTGCAAGGCCTTTCAAAAAGTTTCTACGTGATACGCCCATTTACATTTCCTCCTTACAATAATCAGGCCGCCGTCAGTGAGAACATCAATGCCTTAACGATCTGAATCGTTAACAGGAATAATGCTCCGCCTACTACCAGTCCTACAATAAAGCCGCTCCATGAGAATTTGCTCTCTTCATTTTCCTGTACAACTGTAGTATCGTTCATGTCTTACCCTCCTTTTCTGTAAAAATATATTGAATGATTACATCTGAATCTTCGTCGCTCTTGCGAAGAGTATCAGACGCCATTTCCGGCGCATGTATTATACGGGTTAAGGCCTTTTTGTCTTTTGCCATCGTTGCAAGAAACCTGTCGCCAAAAAATTTCATAAACCGTTCTGACAATTCGAAGCCCGGAACATTCCGGTTCACTCCGCCTTTTTCGACCAGTTCCACGGTCTCCCCGCCCTGCCGGACGGTAATGGCTTCCTTGGCCGTTTCAACAAAACGTTTTCGGGTCTTTAATTCCGCCGCAAAAGTTTTTCCTGAATTATCCACAGTGATCGCCAGCATTCCGATGCCGAACAGCTTTTTATTCATATCAAACTTTTTCAGCAGACCGGGAATACCTTTCACCCGACGCTGCGGCCCGGTGTGCTCATGGGTATGGCCGCAATTACAATGTTCGTGATTGTGACAATGCACGTGGCCGTGTTCATGACCGCTCTCTTCATGATGATGAATATCCGGTTCATCCTGTGCATCTATCCCGGCTTCCTTACAGGGCACTCCGCAACAGGGGCATATTTCATGCTCTTCCAGATCCGTGGTGATACCGCTGTCATCAAAGACAGTACTGTCAAACCGTATTACCTGTTCCTGTACGGAATATTCTTCCAGCACCTCTTCGTCCAGGGATGGATAATATCTTACATAAAATTCTTCCCTGCCGCTTCCCTGCCGGTTTTTTTCCGGATTTTCCCCTTTTAATTCAATCTCATATACGCCGGACACGTTCCTGAGCCAGAAGAACCAGCCCAGTTGGGAACACTCGGAACGGCTTACATATTCCAGTTCCCCCTCTTTGCCTCCCTGCATATACTGAACCAGGGCAGAAGTTAGTAGTTCGTTAACCGTCATGGTATACAAGCCCTCTTCTTTCATATACTTCTTTGGCCAGTTCCAGTTTGCTTTTTCCTGTCGGATCGATTCCGACCTGCGCAGCCGCCTGATACAGCATATCCATGCTTACTTCTGAAAGAAACGGATAGGCTGATTCAAAAGAATCAAAATATTCCTTGTTATCTTCTCCGATTCCGGCTTCTTCCACAAAACCGGAACCCAGTTTGTAGATATAGGACGGCAGGCCCCGCCTGAAGAAATCTCTGCGTTTCATGTTCAGCCTTTCTTTCATCTGCAATCTCATCACTTATCACTCTGGACAACTACTTTATCATCTTCAGGTTTTATTCAATCAGATAGTATTAAAAAAGCAAGACGCCAGGCATCGCAAAAACCTATTATACCGGTATGGGATTTTTTTATGCCTGAAAAAATATTACGGAGCTGCTTTATTGTTTTTATCATTTTTATCCCTAAATTCCCGATACAATCTTGCCGGCGCCATTCTTGAACAGCACAAAATACTCCTACCTATTTGATAGGTAGGAGTATAAAAGAAAACAAAAATTGTTTTAATTTTGTATTCAATTTGTTGGCAAAAAAGATGTTTTTATGATATAATTTCTTATAAGGAATCTCATTTTTTTATTCAGAATAATACGTTTTTTGTAAAACCCACCGCTTCAGTAGACGATTAACCGGAAAGCTGTGATACCATGCAAATATCAACTAAAGGACGTTATGCGCTGCGGGTCATGTTATACCTGGCAGACCGGTATACCCTGGAATGCGCATCCGCCAAACGCATAGCGGAAGATGAGAATTTTTCCGTTAAGTATCTGGAACATATTATGAGTTTATTGTCCAAAAACGGTTTCGTTGTCAGCGAAAAAGGAGCAAACGGTGGTTACCGGCTGGCCGACACGCCGGAAAATTTTTCCGTAGGAAAAATTGTGAGATCAATGGAAAGCGATTTTTCCCTCGTTCCCTGCCTGGACCAGCAGCAAAATCCCTGCCCAAAATACGATACCTGTACGACAATCGAAGTCTGGAAACTGCTTCAGGAAACCATTGACGAACTGCTGGACAATCTCACGTTGCTTGATTTGCTGCGCATGCAACAGGAAAAACTGAACAAGCCCAGTTTATACTTAACGTACCTGCTTCACCAAAACAGACATAACGAATGAGTTTTGTTTTGGCGGTTTTTTCCAAAGATAATACATTACAAATCCATATGACAATATAACTCTTAAAAATTCAGCCCCTGCAGGACCGAATCCGGCAGGGGCTGTCTATCATTGTTTGATTCATTATTTACCATGCATTCCGTGTCGCTGTTTTCTGCCAGAGGGCGCGGTTTTCTTCCGAATCTTCCGGTTCGGACTGTCCGAAGATTGCGGCAATCCAATGACCGTCGGTAGGATTCGGCATAATGATATATTTCGTACCAAACAAATCCTTATCCATGGCTGTCATAAGATTCCGTTCTTCGAAATCTTTTTTGATGTAATACTTTCTCTGGAAATCGTTCAGGCTGTCGCCCAGCTTAACAATTACATTATATTTTTCCGCTATTTCTTTCTGGCGCGGCTCTTTGTTGGAAGTATCTACCAATACCGTAAGGTGCTCTTTGTCTGCGTACGGAAAGCCCAGCGCCTGCAAATTACCCAGCGCCATTTCATAGGTGCCCTCGCCCTGATCGCGGCTGGTCACATAAAAGACTTCCACTCCTTTTTCCTTGCAGTGGTTCAGAAAATCCAGCGCGCCGGGAGCAGGGAGCAGGCTGTTGGTGGGAATATATTTATCCCACACCGGGTCATTGAAGAACTCTTCTCCGTTAGCAATCAGGTGCGCCCAATACCGGTCATGGATTACAACGGTATCATCCATATCCGTGATAACCGCCAGCGGTTTGTCTTTTTTCTTTTTCTTTGCCACAGCTTCATCGACATATTTCTGAGCGATATTGAAGCCCTGATAATACAGCGCGCGGTATTCTGCGGCAGTCTGTTTCCATACAGCAGCCATAGTCAGGATGTTGCTCTTCGTCACAGCTTGCGGCTCTGCCGCGGAAGCTAAGGTTACTTCACTGCCAATGCCAAAGCTTAAAACAGTTGCTGCCAATGCGGATACTAATAACTTTTTCATAAAATTTCCCCTTCCGAATAATTCAACTGCTTACTGCATCAATCATCCATCAACAGATATGGTGAACTGTAATAACTTCTTACAGTTCGAACCGATCCCTGTTCTATTTTAACATATCAGAAGAAAAGACGGCAAACACTTTGACCCCTTACTGCTCACATAAGCCCTCGCCCCGCATGGGGGATGCCCGTAAATTCTTCGATATCCTTATCTAACGTAATCAAATCACTCAGACTTAAATCATGCACGGAGGAATGTCCTGTAATCCGGGCGAATGTCTTCAGTTCCGACAGGGACACGTTCAGGAAGTTTGCCACCCGTTGTGCCGCTGCTTCCATGTTCAGACGGGCGCGCAGTTCCGGGTTTTGTGTGGCAATACCCACGGGACAGTTGCCCGAGCCGCAGATGCGGTACTGCTGGCAGGCTGCCGCAATCAGCGCCGCGCTGGCAATGGCCACCGCATCAGCCCCCATAGCCAGCGCTTTGGCAAAGTCAGGCGACACCCGCAGTCCGCCGGTAATCACCAGCGCAATATCGGAATGAACCGAATCCAGATATTTCCGGGCGCGGCTTAAGGCATAAATGGTTGGAACCGTCGTGGCTTCCCGGAGGAAGAACGGGCTGGACCCGGTAGCCCCGCCCCGGCCGTCAATGGTAATAAAGTCCGGCTGTGCAAACACGCAGTGTTCCAGATCCTGTTCAATGCGCCCCGCCGCAATCTTAATCCCGATGGGTCTGCCATCCGAAAGCTCCCGCAGTATATCAACCATGGCTTTTAAATCTTCTTTGGAATTGATTTCCGGGAATTTGCTGGGACTCTGCACATCCTCACCGGGCTTCTTGCCCCGCAGCGCCGCAATTTCCGGCGTCACCTTTTCACCGGGCAGATGACCGCCCATGCCGGGCTTTGTCCCCTGCCCGATCTTGATTTCAATGGCGTCAGACGTCTTCAGATTTTCTTCCG
>JAEEGI010009508.1_pt1 | contig 21280 bp, 13 predicted proteins | sample 8958751 | NCBI WGS metagenome assembly JAEEGI01 (sample SAMN16246545, study PRJNA631951) | gut metagenome | biome: gut microbiome; feature: rumen; material: KS-attached | host: Bos | place: Iran: Karaj | collected 2018-10 | reverse complement strand
TTCAAAAAAAAAATAATGTAAATATGAATAAATTAAAAATAAAGGGGAAAAATATATATTTCAATATTTTAATTTGTTAATACAATATATAATTTTCAGATATTATAAAATATTTTTTTTCAAGCAAATTCTTTATCATTATTTTTTTCAAATAACTACCAATAAATAATCATTTTAAATTTTTTAAATGAATTCATTTTTTGATTCATTAAATAGATACTCTACTAAATTATTTATATTAAATCTATTTAAAAATTTTTTAAGAAATATTATTTATTTATAAAGTCTTTTTGAACTTTTTCAAAACCTAAAGTTTTTAAAGTCTTATTTTTAAATAAAAATTAATGCTTAATAATTAAAAATAAAAATTATATTATATCAAATTAAAAGTATTTTTAATGTCTATAAAATAAATTTATATATAATGTTTTTCATTTCTAGAACAACATTTATCAAACCTTATTAATATTTAAAAATAATATTAAATATTCAAAATATTAAATTATATATTTTTACAAAATTCTATTCATGAAATATAAAGAGGTAATAATAAACAAAATATTCTCATTATACATTTTTTTATCTCTTTGTATTTTTCATTCCTAATTCAAAATTTATTAAATATTTAATTGGTACATTTCAACATCTTTAATAATTTATCCAAATTCTTATTTACAGTTTCAATTTTATCAATGATTTGCATTTTAATAATTAAAAAGTAAACAATTTCCAAAACAATATTTCCTAATAAAAAACCTAATAAAATAAAAAAATGAGAATTAGTTTTTTTATCTAAATAATCAAAATAATAATTTCCTAAAAAAATTTTAAAAGGACGATATAATTCCAAAGATTTAATAATAACAGAATAAAGTTCCGAAGGAATATAATTAGGAATATGATTATTATTTCTATAATTAATAACTAATAATTTCATCATTGAATAAGTTAAATCATCTAAAAAATATTTTTCACTTTTGTATTTTAATGAAGGAACAGTATTACAATAATTAATTAATATTTCTTCATAATTAACTTCAGTATGTTCTTTAAATATAGTAGAAAATCTTTCATCATTTATTTCTTCATATAAAGTAGAACAATCCATTGAAATAATATATCTTGAATGAGCAAGAGCTCTTTCTAATTCTTTTAAACTTTTTTCTTTTTGAACTGTATCTTGAATAATATTTAATAAATCTTCAAAAGGATTTTCTGCTTTTTCTACTATATTAGTATTATATATTGCCCATAATGTATTATAAAGAGCTTTTTCTGGAATTTTTATAAATTGATATAATTGAATTATTCCTAATTCTAAAAAAAATTGAAGACATGTATATGAACTTGTTTCTATTATTTTACATATATTAAATAATTTTGTGAAACTTCGACTTGATATTATTAAAAATATTATACTATAAATGACATAAAACACCACTAATATTATTAATATTGTTATAAATGGGTTTATTATGAAAAAAAAGTTATATTTTTTTTTTTTTATTTTTTGAATTTCATAATCTTCAGTTTCATTGTTTTGATTTTGAGACAATTTATCTTTTTTATTTTTATTACTTGGAAAATATAAAACTTTCATTTTTTCATTTAGTTTTTTTAATAATTTCATAGGATGTTGTTGATATAAATGAAATAATACAGTTATTATTTGTAATTTCTTTTTTATAATTTCAATATTTTCTTCATTTTTTAATAAAATTTCCACATTTTGTAATTTTTTATTTGAAATTTTAATAAAAGATTTAAAAAAATAAAAACATATTCCCATAATTAAAACATTAGAAGAAATCAAAATAATAATAAATAATATTAAAGTTTTTTTATTATTCTTAATTTGACTATTAGCTTTTTCCTCAATTGTTTTTTGTAAACTATAAAAATGATTAGAATATTCTAAATAACTAATCATAATTTCATAAATATATATTTGAGTATCTCCTAAATCATCCAAATTATCAGTATTAACTAAATTAACAGGTTTAAAATTTTCATTAACTAATAAAGGATAAATTTTTGCAGTTTCAAAATCTTCTGAATTAGATGTTACTATTAATTTATTAATAAAACTTCCCATTAAATAATCAAAAGTTTCATCTGAAGTTTTATCATTTTTTAAAATATTATTTTCATAAACTAAATGGATTTCACTTTTCTTTGAAGTTAAATAATTTCTAATATCTCTATCACGAGATTTTGCTACTTTATCTTTTAAAATTTTATATCTATCACTTAAATAAGATATTTTTAAATAATGTTCATATTGATTAAATGTATAAATTTCAGAAAATCCAATTTCATTCAAATAATATTTCATTTCATGTACACATTTTTCTCCATTATTTTTAACATAACATAATAAAGAATAATAACCAAACATTGTATTTAAAATTAACATATTAAAAGTGTAAACTGTTTTATAAAAGGAAATTTTATTTAAGAGAACATTATTTAAATAATTTTCATAAATTAAAGTAAAAATAGCTACTATAATTACTAATAAATTAAATATAATTATTATAATATTATTATTATATTTACCATATGAAGAAGAATGTTTTCTTTTATTTGATAAACCTGTTATTCCATTCAATCCTTCTATTCTACTACTTAATGAAGAAACTGAATTTGTATCAAAAGCATTTATAACTGAAGATATAATATTATCAGAAAATACATAATTATTATTTAAATTACTTTCTTCTATTTGATTTTCTAATTTTGTATTTGATTCTTTTATTGTTTTTCTATTTCTTAATTGTTTAATTGAATAAATTTTATATTCTTTTTGAAAAGCTAATTCTTCATCCCTCACTGAAAAAACATTAATAAATTGATAGGAGATATTATGAAGATTTCTTGATTCTAATTCTTTAATATCTTTTATTACAGAATTTAAATTTTCCAACTCATCTTTACCACACATATTAATTAATTTTTCAGTCAGATTACTAATATATTTAGAATAAGTGCTTAAATGAAAAGAATAATTATTTTTTTTAGAAATAAAAGAATTTAAATTTACATTAAATTGAAATTTTTCTAATGTTTCAATGAAAAATTGATTAATATAAAGTAAATGTTGTAAAGATTGACTAGTTAAAATAATATTTTCTTGATTAGAAGAATAATCTCTTTCAGAAATTAACAAAGATTCATTTCCTAATTGATAATATCCATCCAAATAAGCAATATCTTCTTTAATTTTAGGATAAATTTTATAAATATATATAAATTGTTTAATATTTTCTTCATTATCCCAAATAAAAAATTTATACATTTGACCTCCAATATTTTGAACTTGAGTTTCATAATCATAATATAAATGTTTTTTAGCAATATGAATAAATTGAGTAGGAAACATTGAACTAATATTTTTTCCCCATAAGAAGTTTAAATCTTTTCCGATTTTAATTATTTCAGTTCTCATATTTTTTAATTCTAATTTAATTATTAAATGATTATCTGAATTATAACTTTTATCTAACATTTCTTCATAAATTGAAAATTCCTCATTTACTAAAATTGAAGATGGATCTTTTGTTAATCCTTGATTAAATATTCCTTCTAAAATCACTCTTAATATAACTTTTTGATATTCATCATTATGTGATGACGATGCTATTATATCATAATTTTTTTTTGCTTTTTCATCAAATTTACTTATTAAATTTGCTGTATATATATAATTTTTTGTTTTATGAAAATTCCTTTTATTAATGAAATTTTGATATTCTTTTAAAAATTTTTTGATTGAATCATAAATTTTAAAATAAGCATCATTGTATGTTAAATAATTAACATTATTTTGAAAAGAGTATTGTTCACATAATAATTCATAAAAAAATTTTAAATCATAATATAAAACTAAATTAGTTCTTTTTAATCTTAATAAAATACTTCGAGTTTCAAATAATAAATAAAAATTATTTTGTTGATTTGTCATTAATTCAAGATAAATTTTACATATAATATAATAAAATAAATTAACATTTTTATTTAAAAGTAAATTTTCACTGTATTCCTTAAATTTATTAGAAATTAAATTTAAAAATAAGTGTAATAAAACATTATTATCTTTCATACTTTTAACACCATTAATAGATTTTTTAGTATTAATAGTAGAATTTTGAATTAAAGGAAGCTTTTCATCAGTAGTTTTAATTTTAACAGCAAAACAAATTTGATTTAATAAATTATTAAAATTTGAATGTTGATAATATTCACATAATAATTCAAATTTTTCTTGAGTTAATAAATTATTTTCTGGTGTTACAGGAGCTCTAATTACTTTTAATATTTTACAATGTCTTATATAAAAAGTAATAACAAAAGAAAATAACATTGTTATGAAAATATAAATATAATATAAATCATTATATTCTCTTATTGAAGGAAATATAAAATTGAAAGTAAATAAAAAAATGAATAATATAAAAAACATTCCTTTTGAACAATTTACTAAATTAAAACAATTTGATGTTATGAATTTTAAAACTGAACTTGTAATAATAATAAATTCAAATATAATAAAAAAAGATATTATAGAACCTGAATTAAGATTATGACAAAAGCAAATAGAAATTTTTAGTAATAAACAAAAATAATCTGCATAAAGCATAAATTTTCCATCATAAACATATTTATAATCTAAATCATATTTAATGCTTAATCTAAAAATATTAAAATATTGAATATTTAAATAAAGAGTAAGAGAAAACATTAATATCGTTATAATAATAATAAAATAATTATTTGATGATACTAAATATGTTATTATTACATCATATAAATAAATTGAACCTGTTCTAAAAACAACATGATCATATAAATTAACAAAAAAAAGTTTAAAATAAATTGAAAAAGAGTTTTTTTTTATTTTAAATTTTTCTTTTTTATTCTTTTTATCTAAAATTGAAAAAAATATAAAAAAAAATATATATATAAAAATAAGAGATAACATTGGAATAAGAATTGGAATAGGATATAATCTGTTTTTTTTATTTATTAATTTTCTAAATAATTCATATAAATTTATTTTTTTAATCTTATTAAGTGGTTTATTATCAAGATTTTCCCAATAATATTTATTTTCGTTATTATAATAATAATTTCTTAAAATAAATGGAGCTTCCATAAAATCAATTATCATTGGGTTCATTTCTATTATTATGAAAATTATTAAAACATAATTTTTTGTCAAACTATATTTTGCTAAATTTGAATAATAGAAGAATCGTGCTTCTTCCATTTTTTTATTTAATATTTTATGTATTATTATATAAAAGTATTTTTTTATGTTTTTTGAAAAATTTTTAAACGCTTAGATTTGTTTTATTATATTTATAATCATTTAACCATAATTCATAGTAGTTTAACTTATTATTATCTATGGTTAATATTCTATATATTTTTGTAAAAAAAGAATTAAAATGAAATTTAAAAATCAATTTATTATAATTCAAATTTTTATTATTCAGAAATTGATTCTTATGATAATGTATTTTTTTCATATTGAAAATAAAAATTAAAACAAAAATTATTCAAATTATATAAAAGATAATAAATAAAACTTATTTTAAATAATTATTTCACAATTAATTATATTGCACAATAAAAATTTGATATTAAATTAAAGAAGAATTAATATATACAAATTCTTTACTACAATTTCCATTATCATCATAATATATTTCTTTATTTTCATTTTTTGAATATTTAAAATTCTTTTATAATTTTTATTTTAATATTATTAAATCATTTTTAATATTTTCTTTTTCTTCAATTATTTTATAATTGATAATAATTGATAATATTTTATGAAATATTTTATGTTATTTTAACTTAATTTGATTTCTTTAAACAATGAATATTCTTCATTTAATTTTTGAAAATACTTTTCCATTTCAAAAGAAATGAATTTAAAATAATTTTCGTTTATCTTGAGGAGTTTTCTCAATATTTATTATTAAAGAACCTAAATTAAGGTGATATAATTTTGAATTATTGGAAAAAGTTTTTTATTTCTCATAAATGAATTTTTAACTGTATTCTTCCTTTCTTTTATTATTTAATTTATTATCAATTATAATTTCTTAAAATTGAATTTGCTTTATACGAAAGAAATTTTTCATATAATAACATCGAATTACTTTCTTTTGTTTTTAAATGTTTTTTCATTATAAATAAATTAAAAGAAATTATCTAAAAAAATATATAAATATAAATAGTTTTCCTTATTAAAAATAATTATATAAATTGTATTTTTATTATTAATAAAAAAGAATTTAAAAAATAAAATAATTCAACTAAAAACAAATGTAAATAATTTTAATGGAAATTAAAATTCCAAAACAAGAATTCATGGATAGTATGTATAAAGATAATATTCAAAATCAATCAATAGAACATTTAAAAGACAATTTAAATTTACAAATTACTATAGTAAATAATAAAAACGAAGAGATAAATTCAAAAAAATCTCTGTCTCCAAGTTCAGTAAAAGGAGAAAAAAAAAGAAGACAAGGACTTTGGATAAATAATTATTTTAATAAAGAAGAAGAAGAAAAAATAGAACAAACTTATACAAATCCAATAAAACTTATAAGTAAAGTTAGTACTAATAAAAAGGAAAAAAAAAATATATATCAAAGAATTTGTAATATAATTATAGAAATTAAAAAATATAAAAAATCAAAAACAGGAATTATTGCTATGTTAATTACTATTTCTGTATCATTATTTTTTTATGATTTCACTATAATTATATTAGAAAGAAAAATTAACAAACATTTTATATATATTCATTACTTAATTACTTTTTATTATTTCTTAGATTTTATTTTTAGAATATCAAATGCTGATAAATTATTTATTTTTTCTTCTCTTTTTTGGATTGATTTATTATCTTTACTTTCAGTATTATTTGAAATTGAAGGTATTTCTTATTATCTTTTAAAAAAAATTATTTATCCAAATCACAAAAATAAATATTTTTCTTATAAAGAACAATCATATATAGAAATGATAATAAATTTTTTCCTAATTCTAAGATTATTAAGAATATTAAAATTTTATAAATTATTATATCAAATTTTAAAAGAAAAAGAAAGGCAAAAAAATATAAATAAAATAATAGAAAAAATAAGTAAAAAAAGAAATAAATTAAATAGATTATCATCATATCATATACAAAAAACTTCAAATAATACAAATAAATCTCCTGGTTTAAATTGTCCTTCACCTCCAGAAAAGAATCCTAAATCTCCTTCAAGAAGAGCAAGACATTTTTCAGTTTTAAATACTAATTTAAGTGATTCTAAAAACTGGGAAGAAGAAACAAGAAAATATTTAGAAGAAAAAAGTTTTAAACAACCTAAGATTAATCAAAGAGTTACTGAAGGTATTTCTTCTTTAATGATATTAATTGTCATATTTTCTTTTCTTGTTTCAGTCTTTTTTGATGAAGATAATTTTAATAAAGAAACTTTTTCTTATATTTTAATGTGTAAATATATTAATTATTTTGTTGAAAAAAAACAAATCAAAGATTATAAATTTGTAGTTGAATATGTTAATAATTATTTATTAACAAATATATTACAACAATATCCTGTTATTCAAGTAGAATGGAAAAATTATATAATTTATCAAAATAAATCAATGGATTTAAATTTTAAAAATTATTATGAAGGAGATATATCTTATATTTATCCAGAAAAAGATCCTTCTACCGTAATAATAATTTCAAAAAGAAAATTAACAAAACTAAATTCATTAATAAATTTATGCAGATTAATATATATTGTAGTTACAGTTTCAGTATTATGTTACTTAATCAATAATGATATATTTTATCTAATATTTCATCCTTTAGAAAAAATAGGAAAAGTTGTAGATATAGTAAGTAAAGATCCAGTTGGAAGTAAAACTTTAGCGGAATTAAAAAATAATTTTAATAGAAATGTTGATAATAATTACAATGATAGTATTGAAAATGCATTACATAATGAAATTAGAATTATTCAAAGTGCTATAATTAGAATTTCTACTTTAATTGCTATTAATTTTGGTGAAGCTGGAGGAGAAATATTAAAAGAAAATATTTCTAGTTCAGAAGGAATTAACCCTATGTTACCTGGAAAAAAAATAAATGCAATTTTTGGGTTTTGTTTCATTCATGATTTTAGTGAAATTAATGAAGCTTTTCAAGAAAAAACTATGATATTTGTTAATCAAATAAGTGATATTGTCCATTCATGTGTAGATAAATTTAATGGAATCACAAATAAAAACCTAGGAGATTGTTATTTATTAGCATGGAAATTTAACGAAGAAAACAACAATAACAGCGATAATAACATGAATAATAATAATAATAACATTAATAATAATAATAATAACAATAATAATAACAATAATAAAAACAATTATAATAACAATAATATTAATGAACAAGGTAACCTTTTCACATTCACTAGTAAAAATACATTAAACTTAATCCCATCTACTCCAAATAACAATCCAAATTCAAATCCTGTTCCCTTTCCTATAACTCCTCGAAATAAAGCCTCGGAGGATAGTACATCTTCTCCCTCTCTAATAAGTGACTGTGCCTTACTCTCATTTCTAAGCATAATAAAAAAAATCAATAAATCCCGAAGTATTCTTTCCTATCGTAAGGATCCTCTTATCCTTAAAAAATTTGGTCCTAAATACACAGTCCAAATGGGTTTTGGTTTGCATACAGGATGGGGTATTGAGGGAGCAATAGGATCATACTACAAAATAGACTGCTCATACCTTTCACCAAATGTAAATATAGCAGCAAGATTAGAAACAGCTACTAATATATATGGAGTAGATATTTTATTAAGTGGTGAATTTTATGATTTACTTTCAGATTTTATGAAAAGGAAATGTAGAAAAATCGATATTGTTACTTTGAAAGGGAGTGAAAAACCTATTAGTTTATATACTGTTGATATTAATAAAAATATACGTCCTGGGAAATTTGTTAGTAAAAAAGATAGAATGACTTTAAGAGAAAGAAGAAGTTATTATGATATGAAAAAAAAGAAATTATGGCATAAATATTATAATAACAAAGAGAAAATGACTTTAGGAGAAATTTATTTAAAGGAAAGTAAAGGATTGAGACAATTATTAAATAATAATAAAAGTGATATGTTTTATACTTTTTTTGAAGATGGGTTCAATGATTATATTGATGGAGAATGGAGGGATGCTGCTATTAGTTTGGAGAAAGCGAGATATTTAGATAAAAGTGATGGACCTACTAAAACTATTTTGAATTATATTAAAAGTTTAGGATTAAAACCTCCTGATAATTGGGATGGATATAGAGTACTTACTTCAAAAACTTGACTAAGTTTTTTTTTGTTGATTTTAAATTCAAAGATGATTATTTTTTATTTGTTTATTATAGATTTGTTGTTAATTTTTAGAGATTATTAGTTTTTTTCATTTAAAAGATATTTGTGTATATAATTAGTGTTTGTAATATTAATTATTTTTTTTTAATTATATTCATATTTTTTGTTTATGAGAAGAAGTTTTTGAATTTATAAAGAAATATTATTTGTAGTTATTATTCAAAATTTTAATGAAAAAAAATTAATTTAAAATTGTAATCGATTTTTAAAATATAATAAATATTTTTTAAATTAAATAATGTTTGCTAGACTAACTGGTTTATTATTAGCAAAATCTAAAAAAACTAGGCTTGATTCATTAGTAAGTAAAAATAAAATATTTTCATAAAAGAAACAAACTTAAACAAACTAAAAGAATATCAATATTATAGTTTTATAAGGTTTCCTTGGTTTTTATTATTTGCAAGTTCAATTTTATTAGGAATTTCAATATATTTAACATATATAATTTATTCAGAAAATATAAAAAGTTATATTACAATTGGTTTTAATATCTTATTATATTATTCTTATTTTATTATTATTTATACTGCTCAAATAGAAAAATTAACAATAGATAAAAAGGTAAAAAAATTTAATGATAATATAGAAAGGAATATTAAAACTTACATATTATAATATTTTTTTATCGAAAAAAGAAAAAGTTGAAAAAATTGAAAATGTGAAAGATATAGAAATAATACAAAAAGGAATAGTAGAACCAGGAATTGACACAACAAAATATTATATTAAAATAATTTTATATGAAAATAATCCTTTTATATTTGGAGAAAGTTATAATTTTTTAACAATTCAAGAAAAATATAAAGAATGTACTGCAATAATAAAAGAAACTGTAATAGATGATATTTTCCCAATAGATAAAAATGAAGATGACTAAAATATTTAATTTATAAAATAATAAAAAAACAAAAAAAGAATAAAAAGTAAAAAATAAAAAACAAAGAAAAATAATTATCTTAAAAATATATATTAATTAATTATATTATAAATTTATTATATAATGTCAACATCAATAACTCCTGTTATTCAGAAACCAATAGAATCCTTTACACAAAATTTTGTAGATTTAATAGCAAATAAAACAGATACATATAGTAAATAAATTAAAAATATTATTTTATAAAAATATAGTAATAAGGGAATATTTCATAAAATTTCTTCAAAATTCATCTTTATTAATTAATTCTCAAACTTCAAATCAAAAAGCTAAAAATGCTTTAAAAAATATAACTTTTGCTTGTAGAGATGCAAGATTTCTATTTTCTATTTTTAAAGTTTTTAAAGATTTTATTATAATAAATAGAACAATCTTAAAAAATCCAATAAATACAAATATTGATATTGTTTTAAATAATGGAATTGTAGTAAATAGATTTTTTTTAAATTTATTTGAAAACTTTACTTTATATTCAAGATTAAAATGTTTTAAAAAAGATAATTCAGTTTTATATTCTAAATTATTTAATTCATTTTGGGCTTTAATGATTACATTTAATTTAGGTAAAAAGTATTTAGATTATAATAATTTAACTCCTTCAGATGATGAAAAGAAAGATAAATTAAAAAAAAAAGTTATTTTAGTTCAAATGTTAAGTTCAAGTTTTGATTATTTAATTTGTTTACATGGAAGTGGATTTTCTAAATATGTTTTTGGAAAAGGAATTCCTGATTTTTGGAGAGGTTTTGGAGGAAGTGCTGCTTCTGGTTTGGCTTTATATGCAAGTAAATTAAATGAAAAAATTTAATTATTTTTTGATAAGAAAAAAATTATCATTTCTTATTTATTTTGAAAGTTATTTTTAAAAAAGTTTTTTTATATTATCTTCATATTCTATTTATATTGTTTATTTATTATTTTTTGTAACATTTTTTCTTTTTTAAATAGATGATATGTTTGGATTTGATAATAGAGAATCTAACATATTATCAATAATTTTATTGTTATTTTTATATGTTTTTATTAATATACTTAAATTATAATAATAGTTTTGTAAACTTTTATCCTTAAAATCATTAATTACTTTATCAAAACAATAAACACTATATCTAATAATTTTTTCCAATCCAATCATATTAGTTTTTTCAGGTTCTTTATTAATATTTTTATTTTTAGAATATATTTGTTGTAAATTTAAAAGATCATTATAAGTTTCAATAATACTTTCATTATCTAATAAATCTCCAGTTAAATTATCTAATAATTCAATATAAGGATTCATTAATTTTTGTTGAATTTCAATTAATTTTTGATTAAAATCTTTATTATGTAAATTAAAGAATATTAATCTATTACTTTTATTATTAACATATTCTTTAATAGCTTCTTTTTCAAAAACAGAAAAAACATTGATTGTTTGAATATAATTATTAATAGACTTTTGATATTTGTCTTTAAAATTTTCAATTAATGTTTTTAATTCATTTAATTTTAAATTTTTATTTTTCAAACTTTCAATAAAATTCAAATGTTTATTCTTATAATTTTCAATTATAAAATCTTCTGGAATTTCACCAAAGATTCTTTCATATTTTTGAGAAATTTCAAAATAATTTTCTTTCACAATGTTATCAAGGGATTTAATTGTATCATTTGTATTTTGAAGAAAAATATCAATTTCCATTGATTGATGATAAAAAGGTAATTTTGAAATTTTAAAACAAAATCTATTTATTTGTTCTATTCTCATATCTACTATTTTTTTTTGTTTTTCACCTATTTTTTTCTTATGAGGTAAATTAGGTATAATTATCCCTGGAAATTTTTCTTTAAGTTTAATTCTTAAATAATCAAATTCTCTATATCTTCTTTCTATTGGATATTCTAATCTTTTTCCTTTTAAAGTATATTGAATAAAAGTTCCAATTTGTTCTTGAATTTCTTTTGGATTTTCAACATAAAAATCTAATTCTGATAAAGGAGGAAAATTCAATTGATTTGAAGAATTTTTTTCCATATTTTTTTAATTTTGGGTTTTAATTTTATTTTTTGGTTTTTTTTGGTCTTTTTGATAATTTATATTTTTCTTTTATTTTTTCTTTTGTTTGGTTTAGAATAATTTGAAAATATGAAATAATTCAATTTCTTTTTGATTTTTAGTGAATATTTGAATTTTATTTTATTTATTTAATAGGAGAAGAATATCTTAATAATTTAAATTTATTATATTTTATTCTTTTTTAATATAATTATTCTTAATAATATTAACATATTTGAATAGAAATTATTATTTTAATTAATATCAAAACATTAATATCTTCAATTAATAATCTATTGAATGTACTTAAAATATAAAATAAATAATATATAAAAGAATCATTTCCATAAAAAATCAATTGTGCTTTACAATATAAATAATTAATTGAATATTAATTGTAAAATGAAAGATAAAACAATCAAAGAAAACTTGAAAATAATAAAGAAAAAGTTCATTATTATTAATGGAAAAATTGTCTTTAAATTATCCATCATTTAAAGAAAAATAATTCTAATTTTATAATAAAGGAGATATAGGCAATTATAAACAATAATATAAATAAAAAAAGAATCATTTTAAAATTTCATATAATAAAAAAAACAATAAAAAGAAAAAAAACTATTATCTAATAAAATAATTTAATACCCAAATACAAAACAAAAAGAAAATAATTTACAAAACAAATAAAATAAAAAATAAAATAAATCATACCCTAAAACAAATAAACTTTAATCAGAACGATCTCCTTTCGCATTTCCATCAACGCTTTTTCTTTTAATACAAGTAGTTAATCTACAATAATTAGGAAGATTAACTTTTTCAATATTATTTCTATCAGGAATAACTCGAAATTTTTTTTCTTTTTTAAACTTCGAAAAAACTATATAATCATCACTGTTATCCTTGAACCATAAATCAAATAATTTATCATTAATATCAATTCTTCTTTTAGGATTTTTTTCAAACATTCCTTTAAATAAATTAACTAAGCTTTTCTTTATTTTAATTTCTTTTGGAAATTTAATATCTTCATTTTCGATTTTATCAAAGATTTCTTTTTCATTATTTCCTTCAAAAGGATACTTTTTAAAATTCATTAAATATAATATAACTCCTAAAGCCCAAATATCTATTTTAGAAGAAGAAGAAAAATTCTCTCTGCATAAAATTTCTGGACTTAAAAATTTAAAAGTTCCAGCTTTAATAACTTCTTTAATTAAACCATTTGAAAATCCACTAAGTCCAAAATCAATAATAACAACTTTTGTTTTTTCCTTATCTAGAAATAATATATTATTAGGTTTTAAATCTCTATGAATAACATTATTGCCATGTATAAATTTAACTCCTTCTACAATTTGAATAAATATTTCTTTTATTCTTTTTTCAGATAGATAATTATTGGGATTGATTAATTGAGTTAATTCTCCTCCTTCACAATAAGGCATAATATTATATAAATAATTTTTATAAGCAAAACTTCCATAAATTTTAATTATATTCTTATGAATTAAATTAGAAAGATATATTGATTCTCTTGAGATGCTATATAAATCTTCAGGAGAAAAACCTTTTAAATCTATTTTTTTTATTGAAACTAATTCTTTTGTGATTTTATTTTTTGAAAGTAAAACTTCACCATAACCTCCTGATTTAATAAATTTAATTATTTCATATTGATTTAAGAAATTTAATTGAGTAAATTTGTTACCTTCTAAATCTAAATATAATATATCATTTGACTGTAAATTTCCTACTTCTGTATCATCTATTTCTATTTCTTTATTATTGTAAATTTTCATTTTATTAAAAGATGATTTCGAATATTTTTTTTCATAAATTATTAAATCTTTTAATTTTTTTAAAGTGTTTATTTCTTTTGGAATTGTTAACTCATATGCATTTTTCTCTGTCTTTCCATTTAACCATATTAAAATTTTGATTTTTTCTTTTTTTGAATTTTCCATTTTTTATTTGGAAAATAGTAGAAATATATTATTTTTAACTATTCTTATTTCTTTTAGGATATATACTAAAAATACTAATAAATTATATTCTTTTTGAATTTAATTATTTATTATTTTATTTATATAGTGTAAAATAGAATTATATAAATTATTTAATTGTTGTTTTTTAAAGTTACTTAATTTAATTTTAAAACTTACCATAATAAAAAAATGAAAAGCAAATATTTTTTGTTTAAAAAAATATATATTTTTTTATTTATATTAAAATTTAATCTTCTTTAAATTTTTTTCCACTTCCTCCATATTTTCTAATTTCTTCAATGACTTGATTTTTTAATTTTCTTTTTTCAAATTCATCTTTTTCATTTTTTTTCTTAATATAGTTAACAACAAATATAATAACTAAAGCAACAATAATAATAGGAATTTTAAAGTTAAAACTAATTTCTTCACTTCCTTTAATCTTAGAATTAATATTAGGAATATGATAAAGTAATAATTTATTTTTATTTTCTTTCATAATCATATATTGTTCATTACCAGTTTTAATAAATTTAGGTTCTTTTATTAAACTTTCATTTTTATCTTCTCCAATATCAATTATGTTTTTTCTTATTTTATTATTTAAAATATTAATTTTATGAAAATCTAAATCATTTAAGTCTATTATTTCCATTTCTTTTTCTTTATTTGAAATATATAAAATTCTTCTTATAATGTTTAAATAAATATTATTTTTAACAGAAATAGAAATTTCTGTAAAATATTCAAAAATACATTCTTCTTGTTTTACTACTTTATAAATTGAAGGAAAAGCAAAATATAAATTTGAATTGTTTGTTGCAATGATTAAAATTCTTAACAAAGAATCATAAAATAAATTTATTATTTTTTCATTTTTTGTTTTAAAATAACAATTTGATAATAAATTTGATGAATTTTTAATATTATAAATTGATAATGAGTCATTGTTATCATTAGTATAAAAAGCAAAAGTTGAAAATAAATAAGGAGTTTTATTTTTAAATAAAGTAAAATCTTCTTTATTTTCAATTAACATATCCCATGTTTTTAATTTATAAATATAACCTAAATTAGAGTAAATAACAATATATTTTAATCCTTTAGTCATTACAGTTTGAGTGGAAATTATTTTTTCGTTTGTGTTATTAAAATAAAATATATTTCCTCTTTGAGTTAAAATAAAAAATAATTTTTTAAGAGAATAAATATAACTATAACTTAAATTATATATATTATGAGGATTTTTATTAAATTCATCAATATATGACTTAACTAAAATATTATTATTTGAAGATTTAGTAGAATTATCACTAATATCTTTTCTAATTTTTAATTTATATTTATATAAATTTGTCCTATTTTTACTTATAAGAAAAATTTCATTTTCATCTTGAACTTTCATTGTTATCAATTCATCTATTTCAAAAGGGAAAGTTATGTTACTTAGTAAATTATTATCTAAATCAAATAATGAAACATTATTTTTTTCTATTCCTAATAAAAGAATATTTACAAATAAACCATTATCATTTTTTGCCATAGATTTTGAATATAAAAAATCAAATATCTTTATTTCATTTTTAAATATATAAGATGTTCTTAATATTATTCTATTTTTAATTGTAAATTTATGATTTTGCTTTTCTTGTGTAAATTCTTTATAAATATCATTTATATTTTCTATATTTAAATCTAATTCTTTTTCAATTTTGAAATTTTCTTTTTCTAATTTATCAATATTATCTTTTATTAAAGCTAATGTTTTCATTCTTGAATTTTCAATATCATTACTTTTAGTTAAAATAAAGAAATAAAAATAAAATAAAAAATAAAAGAACATTTTATAAATAAATAATAAAACCATATTTAAAAATAATAATTTTTTTTAAAATTTAAAACAAAAACTCAATCCCAAAAAATATCAAAAAAAAATATTTGTAAAAACCTTTTTAAAATAAATTGAAAAAAAATGCAAACTTTAATTGGTGCAAATCAAAACTGTATTCCAAGAAATGATTATAGATTCGAAGATTTACAAAATGCTCAACATATACCTTCAGAAGTATTAAACTTGAATGTAAAATCAAAGCAAGAACAAAAAGAAAACGGAAAAGAAGAAGAAAAAAAAAAGTAAAAAAAAGATTAATACATTTAAATTAATAAAATTATAGTTTATTTGAAATATTAGAAGTAAGGAAAAACAAATCAAAAAAAGCAACAAATTATCAAAGAGAAAAAATAAATGAATGGATAATGGAAGACAAAGAATATTTAAAAATAAAAATATCAATAAATGAATCTTTAGAGGAGTTTTATTCCGGAGATTTAGAAATAAAAGAAACAGAAAATCAAAAAGAACTAAATCAAATAGAAAAATGGGATAAAATAGAAATAAAAAATAATAATAACAATAAAACAGAAAATGAATTACAAAATCAAAATATTATATTAAAAAATAAGATAATTAGATTAAAAGAAAATAAATTAAATTTAAGGTGCTTAAGTGTTCAATGTGAAATAAATATATTAATGAGTGGTGAAAGTAATTTTTATATTTTTTCTCGTTGTACTGAAACATTTAATGATCAAACAGTAGTTTGTTATATAAGTAAAGAATTAGAAAGTGCAAGAAAATTTATTTCTTTTGCAATATTAGAAAAAAGTGAAGATAATAATTATGTAATTAAAAATTTAAAAAAACAAGAAATTCCTAGACAAGAAAATTATATTAAAGCTCTTGATATAAGTGAAATCAAATTTTATTTTGTTGATAATGGAGATAACAAATGTTATGTTTTTTTAGATGAACAAGAACAAAACTCTAATTTGATTTTAATAGGAGATTTTTATATTCCTATTATTGATAAATGTAATATTATGTTTGGAGTCAGTGGAGATTTAATTTCTTTAAAAAAATTAGTTATTAAACAAACTCTTAGAAATTCTTATATGAATTTAAGAAATAATGGAAGGAATAATAATAATGTCCCTGCTTGCAATTGTTGTTTTGTTTTTTAAAAAATATTTTTTTAATATTTGACTTTTTATTAAGTCGTTTTATTTTTTTTTTAGGTTTTATGATTTGAGTATTGTTTTTTGAATTTATATTAAGTTGATTAATTACTATATTTTATTTTTACTTTTAAATAGAATTTTTTATTTTTTTATATTCTTTAAAAAATTAATAATCATATCTATATATATTTAATTCAATATAAGTTATAATTATTTCTGTTCAATAATTAAAAAGAAGAATATATTTTATTTTTAATCAGAATATAATTAAACACTTAAATATAAAATGAATATATTTAAAAAAAGTATCAAAAATAATTATAACATAAATTGTTCTTTAATCTTTTTAAAATTAGAATCCTTTTTATCATTTTTATAATTATTATCATTTTCATTATTATTATTATTCTTATCATTATTATAATTATTTTCTATATAAATATTTTCACTTTTATTATTTTCATGATTAATAAATTTATTATTTTTATTTTTTTTAACGGAAATTTTAATATTTTCTTCTTTTTTTAATTTCAAAAAAGGAATATTTTGACTAAAACTTCTTTTATGTTTCATTTCAATTTTATCAAAAAAATATAAAGCATCTAAATCACCTAAATTACTTTTATTAAGATTTAATATTTTTTCATTAATACTTCCTTTTTCAAAAACAATTAAATTTTCATTTTCATTTGAATTAATATTATGATTAGTATTTGAATCAGTATCAAGAGATAAAGTAGAAATTTTTTTTTTTAAAAAATTAAGTTCTCTTTTTTTTTCATTAATTAAATTAATTGATTCTAAAAGTAATTTATCTAATTTTTCATTTTTTTCATTTAAATTAAAATTTAATTGCTTTAATTCTCTATTTTCAATTGAAAAAGCATTAACAACTTCATGATAACCAAAAATCAATTTTTGTAATAAATTTATTAAATTTGTATTATTTACTTTAGAATTATTATTTTGAAGTAATCTTAATAAATCTTCAAAAGCATGTTTTATTGTATTATATTTCTGACTTTTTGAATTTGTTTTATTTTCATTTAAGTTTTTTTCTAAAGATATATTTATTTCATTTATTTGTTTAGAAAATTGTTCTCTTGCTAAACTATTAAAAGTATTTTTATTATTACTTAAATTAATAGAATTTGATAAACTATTATTGTTGGTGTTTATTTTAGTAAATTTTGAAGAATTATTTTCATTTTGATAATTTGAAATATTGTTATTATGAGATATTAAATTTTCTTTATATAATTTTAAAGGTTGTTCTTTAATGTTATTATTATTTATATTAAAAACATTTCCACTATTTAATAAAGTATTTTTAAACTTTTCTTTAATGGCTATTTCATTATTAATATTACTAGCATAATTTACATCATTTATTGTACTTATTCCTAAAGATTCATTTGTAAATTGAGAACAATCTATATTTAAATTTATTTTGTTATTCTTTTTTTTAATATTAATTTTTGTACTTTGAGAAGAATTTAATAATCTATTTTTCTCATTACTTAAATACACTGATTTATTATTAATATCATTGTTTTTGATAAAAGAATTATTGTTTTTATTTATACTTATATTTCCCATTGTTTTATTTACATCATTATTATTATTTGAAGAAGCTTGTTTTTTAAATTGGATATGTTTATTCGTTGAATTTGATTGAGATAATTTTTGATTATTATTTGAGAAATTTCTTCTTCTTTGAAGACTATTATTTTTAATTGGAGAGGTTATTTTTTTTTTTATTAATTTATTTCTATTATTTCCTACTGTTTTACTTCTTGTAACTATTTGAGATTTTGAAGTTGAATTTGATGGGATTTTTTTTTTGAAATGTTCTGAAGATAAATTATTTGTATAATATGAATTTAACATTTTTAATATATATTTATTAATTTTATTTTAGATTAATTGTATTTTTTAAATTATTTAATATTAGAAATAAAAATATATGGGATTGAAAAATCATTATTATATAAAAAAAAAGCATTAAACAATAAAATGATAATTATAAAAATATACTTTTTGTTTCTTTCTTTCAATTTTTCAATTGAACAACTAAAATGATTTAAATCAACTAAAGTTTTAAGTGTTTAATAAAGAGCATAATTTCAAAAAAGAATTTTTCAAGATATAGAATTTTTTTAATTAAAATATAAATTTTATTAAATTGTTTCTTTGAATACTAAGGAAACATTTTATATTATTTAATAAATCAAAAATCATTAATTAATAATTTAAAAAAAATAAAAATTAAATTTCATAAATCCTTTAGATAAATTTTAAAACTTAATAAAAAATTATATAAAAATAAAATAAGAAAATTTAACCTAACATATTAAATTAATATTTAGAACTATTACCAATTGTTGTTGAATAAATGGTAGAAGCATTAGTTTTAGGAGAAAGATATTTCTTAAATCCACTCATTTTAATTAAATTAACATTTTCATCTTTAGTAACTAAATTAACTTTATTACTAATATATTCCATATTTTTTTGTAAAAATTCATTTTTAATTTTTTCTTCAGTTAATTTAATTTTCAAATCTTCTTTTAATAAATTATCTTCATAAGCTTTTTTAGTAATTTCTAAATCATTACTTAATTTATTATCTTCTTCTTGTTCATAAATATTATATTTATTTAACATATCTTTATATCTTTTATATAATGAATTATATCTTTCAATATTTAATTTATCTTGAGTCATTAAATTTTTTTCTTCATTTTCTTTTTGTTTAACTAAATCTTCATATTTTTTATTTAAATTATTTATAAGATCAATTTGTTGATTAATTTTACCTTCAATTTCAGTGATTTGTTTTTGTAAATTTTTTTTTTCTTCAGACTTTTTTTGCATTAAAGAATAAGAAGTTGAAGTTATATTATCTCTTTCATTATTTAATTCTTTTATTTTATTTTCACATATTTCAATTTCTTCTAAAAATTCTCCAACTTGTTCTTTTATTTGATTGTGGAAATGAACAGTTGCTTTTAAATTATTTTGAAAATGTTCTCTTTTAGTTGTTACATCTATTAAGTTTTCTTCTTTATCTGTTCGAACATTTTTATAAAAATTATATTCTTGAATTAATTGAAGAAGTAAACGTTCTTTTTTTATCTTTGAATCTAATTTATTTACTACTTCTTTCCCTATTAAATGATTTTTCTTCTTTTGCTTTAATATATTTGATATTTCATCTTTTATATTTAAATCTTTTGTTGTTGAATTTTCTTCAATTGGGAAATCTTCATTTATCATTTTTTTATTATATACAATAAAAGTTTTATTTTATTATTCTTTAATTATTTTTAATTTTTTTAATTCTTTCTTTTTTTAATTGTATCAATTTAAATATTAGAATAAATTCAAATATTAAGGAAATAAACATATTTAAGTTTCATTTGAATAACTTTTTAGTTAAAATAATTTTTGAAGAGAATGTTTTAATTTTTAATAACAAGAAAAATATGTAATCAATCTATGAAACTTTAATTGCATTAACCAATTTTTTTAATTAAAAAATTTTTTCCTCAAATAATAAACTTCTTTATAAATATCATCAATTTTACACATAAATTATCTAGGAAAAAATATTCTCAGAAAAAAAGTTTTCGAATTTTTTTAAAGAAAAGTATGAAAACATTTTAAAAGATAATTATTTATTTAATATCAGAATAAGTTTATTTGAAAATATTTTTTTTGACCAATGTATTTTTTTAAAATTTTTATTCTAAATTTCAAAATCTTTTCTGTGGTATAAATGTGTTCTTGGTCATTTTCTATTCTATAGTTTGAGATTATA
>JAEEGI010009506.1_pt1 | contig 21284 bp, 18 predicted proteins | sample 8958751 | NCBI WGS metagenome assembly JAEEGI01 (sample SAMN16246545, study PRJNA631951) | gut metagenome | biome: gut microbiome; feature: rumen; material: KS-attached | host: Bos | place: Iran: Karaj | collected 2018-10 | reverse complement strand
AGGCGTCCCTTGCATGTACTGATGTAAGGGCATGTACAAGTTCTTGTCAGTATTTTTGCGACATTTGCCGACTCACTTAATGAGCGGAATCTCGCATGATTGCTTCGAGGACTTGTTTGAACGAAGTGAGTTCCGCAGAAGCAATCAGATCTGCGAGACGAACGCGAATTTAGTGAGTACGGCGCATGAGCACAAATACTGACAAACTTGTATGTGCCCGTAGATTGGAGTGGATAATGACAAGAGTTGGTAAATTTGAGAAAGTAAGCTTTGAACAGTTCAAGGCTGGAATGGAAGATTTCGGATTGGATGATAATGATTTGAAGGAAAAGTATGATCGTATTCAGCTTCCCGTCAGAGCCACCACCGGAAGCGCAGGATATGACATCAGGACTACCGTGGATATTAAACTCAATCCCGGGGAGACCGTCAAAATACCCACGGGAATAAGAGCTTCCATGCTCGAGGACTGGATGCTTGCCGTTTTTCCCAGAAGCGGACTCGGCTTTAAATTCAGACTTCAGCTGAATAATACAGTAGGGATCATTGACAGCGATTACTATTTTTCCGATAACGAAGGACATATTTTCGTAAAAATCACCAATGATTCAAACGAAGGTAAGACCGTGGAACTCAAGGAAGGAGATGCTTTTGCTCAGGGAATATTCCTTCCTTACGGAATTACCGAGGATGATGATGTTACCGCATCACGTAACGGAGGCTTCGGAAGTACCGGAAAATAAGGCTTTTATGGCTATGTAGAATTGAATACTAGATATAGTGTTTTTTAATAATATTTTAATTGTTTTTTCATATCGGTTTGATGTATTATATCTCTCGGCGTAAGCTATAACTTACTTTGTACTTTACCGGAGGTATAATATGTTTAAGATCTACACTGATAACGGTTCCGATATTCCCGAGGATTATGCTGCCGAGCACGGTATTGATACACTCAATCTTGCTACCATAATTGACGGGGTGGTGTATAATCAGGGAGTTGAGCTTTCCAAGGAAGAGTTCTATAAGAGGCTCGCTGCAGGTGCTAAACCTTCAACTTCTCAGGTGAATCCCGATCAGGCTAAGAAATTCTTTGAAGAGAGAATCGATGAGGCTGATGAGTTCCTGTTTATCGGTATTTCATCTGGACTTTCCGGCACCGTTCAGAGTGTTATGGCAGGTGCTAAGGAAGTTATGGAAAAGCACCCCGGCAAGAAGATCGAAGTTGTTGATTCACTTACCGGTTCGCTTGGTGAAATGCTTCTTGTTACCAAAGCCGTAGATATGAGAGATGCAGGCAAGAGCTTTGAAGAGACCGTGTCTTTTGTACGTGATAATGCAATACATGCAAGCCTTGCGATCACTGTAGATAATCTTATGGACCTTTGGAGAGGCGGAAGAGTAAGCAAGACCAGTGCCGTTATCGGTACTGTTGCTGCAATCAAGCCCTTTATTACCGTTAATAATGAGGGTAAGCTTGATGCGGGCGGAAAGATCAGAGGCAGAAAGAAGAGCCTCGATCATATAGTTGATTACATGGAAGAGCATCTGGGATCATGCCGTGACATGAATGATACGATCATGGTCGCGCACGGTAATTGTCCCGAAGATGCGGAATATCTTAAAAATTTAATTGAGGAGCGTCTGGGCTTTAAGAAGTTTATGATAAACAGCATTGGCCCTATGATCGGAACACATACCGGACCTACAATTTGCCTGGCCGGATATTTTGGTGAAACACGCTCCTGATGGAGCAGAAATGAAACAGTCAGACGTTCTTATTACAGAAAAACAGCTTGGTTACATAAGTGATTCGGCCAGTGCGTTAAAACATGCCGAAGAGAAAAAGGGACGCAAGCTCACTGCATCCGTTGTTACTTTCGGATGTCAGATGAATGCGCGTGATTCCGAAAAATTAGCCGGTATCCTTGTATCTGCGGGATTTGAACTTCTCGAAGATACCGAGGATGCCGACTTTGTTTTGTATAATACCTGTACCGTAAGAGATAATGCCAATCAGAAACTTTACGGTCATCTTGGAGAAGTTCATTCCAGAAAAAAGAAAAATCCTTCCATGATGGTTGGAATATGCGGATGTCTTCCTCAGGAACCTTCCGCATTTGAACTTCTGAAAAAATCCTATTCTTTTGTAGATCTTATCTTCGGAACACATAATCTCTATGCCTTTCCCGAATACCTGAGCAGACTTCTCAGCGGAGAAAGACATATTTATGAGATTATGGATCATTCGGATAATATAGTCGAAGATCTTCCCGTACTCAGAAAATATCCTTTCAAATCCGGCGTAAATATCATGTTCGGATGTAATAATTACTGTACTTACTGCATAGTTCCTCATGTCAGAGGAAGAGAAAGAAGCAGGGAAAGTGCGGATATTATTGCAGAGGTAAAGAATCTTGCTTCTTCCGGTGTAAAAGAAGTAATGCTTCTCGGACAGAATGTAAATTCCTATGGAAACGGGATCGACAACGAAATCTCATTCCCCGAGCTTCTTAAGAGAACCTGTGATGTTCCCGGCATAGAGAGAGTCAGATTCATGACATCACATCCCAAGGATCTTTCGGACGAGCTTATAAAAACTATCAAAGAAAACGACAAGATCTGCAGACATCTTCATCTTCCTCTTCAGAGCGGTTCCACCAAAGTTCTTAAAGAAATGAACAGAAGATATACAAAAGAGCAGTACCTTGATCTTGCTCTTAAGATCCGTGATGAGATTCCCGACATTGCAATGACAACGGATATCATGGTCGGATTCCCCGGAGAAACCGCTGCGGATATAGATGATACCATCGATGTGATCAATAAAGTTCAATACGATAATGCATTTACTTTTATCTATTCCAAGAGAATGGGTACGCCTGCTGCCGTCAGGGAAGATCAGGTTCCCGAAAATCTTGTAAAAGAAAACTTTGACAGGGTATTAAAGGTTGTACAGGAAACCGCGAAAAAACAGAGTCTCAGATGGAAGGGCCGTGTTCTTGATGCACTTGTTGAGGAAGAAAACACTTCCATGGACGGATATGTAACCGGCAGACTTTCCAACAACATGATCGTTCATTTCGAAGGATGCAAGGAGATGATCGGTAATATTGTCCCCGTAAGACTCGATGAATGCAGAGGTTTTTACTATATGGGAAGCAGGGCTTAAAAGGAGCTTTACGATGCCTGATATAAATGATGTTTCACCTATGATGCAAAATTATCTGGAGACTAAAAAGCAGTATCCGGATTCCATATTGTTCTACAGGATTGGCGATTTCTATGAAATGTTCTTTGATGACGCCGTGCAGGTGTCGAGGGAACTTGAACTTGTTCTTACAGGTAAATCCTGCGGATTGGAAGAGAGAGCGCCCATGTGTGGCGTTCCTTTTCATGCAGCGGATACTTATATCTCAAGACTAGTTTCAAAGGGATATAAAGTAGCTATATGCGAACAGGTAGAAGATCCCAAACTCGCCAAAGGCCTTGTTAAGCGAGAAGTAATAAAGGTCGTTACTCCGGGAACCAATATTAATTCGCTTACTCTGGATTCGGGTAAGAATAATTATCTGATGTGCATTTGTTATCAGGATAACGGAATCGGTATAAGTGTAGTTGATGTATCAACCGGTGAATTCCTTGTTTCGGAAGTATCATCCGTTAATCAGATCAATGATTATCTGGGGAGATTCGAGCCTTCCGAGATCATCTGCAATAATGCTTTTTCCGTACAAAGCGATCTGCTTAATTCCATTAAAGAAAGATATGGGGTCCCCATTACTGTCCTTGATAACGCCGTTTTCGAAGAAAAAACCGCCACGGGCGAAGTGCTCAGACAGTTTAAGGTAAAGAGCCTTATCGGTTTAGGCCTTGATTCCATGATACCCGGTGTACTTTCAGCCGGTGCTTCACTTATATATCTTCATGATACTCAGAAAACAGATCTTGGAAATCTTTCTGAGATACATCCTTATATCGCTGATAAATATATGATGCTTGATTCTTCATCCAGAAGAAATCTTGAGCTTACAGAAACGATACGCGATAAACAAAAAAAGGGTTCACTCCTCGGAGTTTTGGATCGTACTAAGACAGCCATGGGAGGACGTCTTTTAAGGACTTTTTTGGAGCAGCCTCTTATAGATGAATCCGAGATCATAAAAAGGCAGGATGCTATTTCTGCTTTTAATTCAAATACCATTGCCCGTGATGAATTAAGGGAATATCTTACACCCGTATATGATCTTGAAAGACTTCTTGCCAGGATCAGTTTCGGTACGGCCACTCCGCCGGATCTTTTATCCCTTGCGTCTTCACTTCAAATGCTTCCTCATATCAGGACTGTTCTTGAAGATATTCACTCCGATGAAATCGATGCTCTTAAAGAACGGTTTGATGTTCTGGCCGATATTGAATCATTAATAACCGGTTCGATCAAAGAAGAACCCGAAACCACCATCAGGGACGGAAATATCATAAAAGACGGCTTTAACGAAGAAGTCGACAGATTAAGAAGTGCCAAGACCGAAGGCAAAGGATGGCTTGCTCAGCTCGAAGATTCCGAAAGAGAAAGAACGGGTATCAAAGGACTTAAGATTAAATTCCATAAGTCTTTCGGATACTTTTTTGAGGTTACCAATTCATATCTGGATAATGTACCCGATGATTTTATAAGACGTCAGACTCTCACTAATTGTGAGAGATTTACTTCCGTTAAATTAAAAGAACTGGAGGACACTGTTCTTAATGCGGAAGAAAAGATCAGAAATCTTGAATATGATCTTTATTGTCAGATAAGAAATACTGTCGGTGCGGAAAGCGAGAGAATCTTAAAGACAGCAAAGTGCATTGCATTTCTTGATGTATATACGGATCTTGCCTATATCGCAGAGGTTAACAGGTATGTTAAGCCCCATATTAACAGCAAGGGAATTATCAATATCAAAGAAGGAAGGCATCCTGTTGTTGAAAAGATGCTGGGCGGTGAGCTTTTTGTTTCCAATGATACATACCTTGATAATTCATCCAATCTGGTCAGTATCATTACCGGACCCAATATGGCCGGTAAATCAACATACATGAGACAGACTGCGCTTATTGTCCTTATGTCACAGATCGGGTCATATGTTCCTGCGACTTCTGCGGATCTATGCGTTGTAGATCGAATATTTACCAGAGTAGGTGCATCCGATGACCTTGCATCCGGTCAGTCCACATTCATGATCGAGATGAATGAAGTATCCAATATACTAAGGAATGCTACTTCAAAGAGTCTTCTTATTCTCGATGAAATCGGAAGAGGAACGTCTACTTTTGACGGTCTTGCGATAGCATGGGCTGTTATAGAACACATAAGCAACAAGAGGATACTTGGCGCAAAGACATTATTTGCGACTCATTATCATGAACTTACCGAACTTGAAGGTAAGATAGATAATGTTCATAACTATTGCATTGCGGTAAAAGAATCCGGCGATGACATTGTATTTTTGAGAAAGATCATTAAAGGTGGAGCTGACAGAAGCTACGGTATACAGGTGGCTAAGCTTGCGGGTGTTCCCGATATCGTAATTGACAGAGCCAAGGAGATTGCTTCATCACTTGCTCTTCAGGATATATCCTCCATTGTCGAAACAATTGCCGGAACCGAAACCGGCACAGGTAAACTTAAAAAGGTTACTAAGCCCGATGAAGTTGACAGCGGTCAGCTTTCGTTTTTTGATCTTGTCTCCGATGAAGATCTTCTCAAAGAAATCGAGGACATCGATATACAGAATCTGACCCCGCTGGATGCATTGAATACTCTGCACAGACTTCAGAACAAGATCAAAAACAGGTATAAAGTATGATCAAAGTATTAAACAAGGAAACAATAGACAGAATCTCTGCCGGCGAGGTTGTGGAAAGACCTTCGAATGTTGTTAAGGAACTTGTTGAAAATGCCATCGATTCCGGAGCAAAAGCAATAACCGTAAAGATCAAGGCCGGCGGCCTTGATATGATACGTGTTACGGATAACGGATGCGGTATCGATCCATCCGAAATGAAGACGGCATTTTTACGACATGCTACCAGTAAGATCGAAGAAGCATCCGATCTTGATTCCATAACAACATTGGGATTCAGAGGTGAGGCTCTTGCAAGTATCTGCGCTGTCTCAGAGACCGAAATGATATCAGCGCTTCAGGGTTCTCTTACCGGAAACAGATTTATAATCCGCGGCGGTGAAGAAGTGTCATTTGAAGAGATCGGAGCTCCTGCGGGTACTACAGTGATAGTCAGAAATCTTTTCTATAATACTCCGGCCAGAAAGAAATTCCTTAAGACAAACTCTACGGAAGGCTCTTATGTAGCGGAGCTTATGGAAAAGATAGCTCTGTCCCATCCCGAGATCTCATTTCAGTATTCCATGGATAATCGTTCAAGATTCCATACTTCCGGTAACGGTGATCTGATGGAAGTAATATTCAGGGTTTACGGAAGAGAAACTGCCGGAAGCCTTGTTCCCATCAATTCCGAGAATGACAGATTTAAAATAAGCGGATTTTTGGGAAAGCCTGAGATAATAAGATCCAACCGTAATATGGAAATATATTTTCTTAACGGAAGATTTGTTAAGAACAATTTTATATCTACGGCGATAGAAGAAGGATACAGGGAATATCTTATGCTGCATAAGTTTCCCGTGGTATTTCTCAACTTTACCATTGATCCTTCCAAGGTGGATGTTAATGTTCACCCTGCGAAACTTGATGTCAGGATCTCGGATCAGCAGATGTTCTTTGCTTTTGTATCCTCGTCCATACATGATGTGATGACAAAGGCAGAGATGATCCCCGAAAACATTCTTACAAGTGACTCCGATAAAAAGGAAGCAGCCAAAGAAAGCGCTGCAGAAGTTGCGTCCGGGAAAAATCCCGAGCCTTTTGAAGCTAAAAGAACAGGTTTCTCCGGAATCGAAAACACGGTCAGGGCTTTTTCACAGATTGTTTCAAAGCCCTCGCTTGCTTCATATGATTATAAATTTGAACCGGATACCTCTGATGCTTCAAACGTATCAGAAGATTCCTTCTTTGAGGATGATAGAAAAGAATCAGAGAAGCTCGAAAATACAGCTGTCTTTACCGGATCCGTATCCGGTGAAAAGTCGGCTGCAGAGGAATTTTTGGAACAAAATTCCTTTAAACAGGCTCAGCTTTTCGAAGATCATCTGCTTGATAAGGATAAAAGAGATTCTTATAAGATCATCGGTCAGGTATTCGATACATATTGGATAGTCCAGTATAAGCAGCAGATGTTCATAATCGATCAGCATGCGGCTCATGAGAAAGTTAATTATGAAAGATTCGTAAAAAGGATACATGCCGGAGAGCATCCGACTCAGATGTTAATGCCGCCCATTATCGTAACATTAACAGGAGCTGAGGAATCGGTTCTGAATGATAATCTTGAGAGTTTTAAGAATATCGGATTTGATATCGAGAACTTTGGCGGTAATGAATATGCTTTAAGGGGTGTTCCCACCGACCTGTTCAGACATTCGGAGAAAGAACTTTTCCTCGCAATACTGGATGAACTTGCCGAAAATCCCGGACTCGGAAGCTTTAAGACAATCGACGAGAAGATTGCGGGAATGGCATGTAAGGCTTCCGTCAAGGGAGGAGACCGAATCGGATTCGAACAGGCTCAGAAGCTTATTGATGAGCTTCTTACACTGGACAATCCTTATAACTGTCCCCACGGAAGACCTACCATAATCTCGATTACCAAAACCGAAATGGAAAAGAAATTCCAGAGAATTGTAAACTGATGATATCCAAACCACCTCTTATAATCTTATCCGGACCGACGGCCACAGGCAAAACCGAATTGTCTGTTTTATTTGCACTGCAACACGGTATGGAGATCATATCTGCGGACTCGGCTCAGGTTTATAAGGGGATGAATATCGGAAGTGCCAAGATCTGTGAAGAAGAGAAAAAAGGCGTTCCTCATCATCTGATAGATGTTTGCGACATAAAAGAGGATTATTCGGCATTTCGTTTTAAGGAGATGGCCTGGGAGGCTGCCTCCTGTATTTACAAAAGGGGTAAGATCCCTCTTGTTGTGGGTGGAACCGGATTTTATATTCAGGCTCTTTTAAAGGGCGTAAATTTTGATGATGAAGGCCCTGACCAAGAATACAGGGATATGCTGCGAAATCTGGCTGATGAAAAGGGGATTTCTTTCATTCATGATATGCTTATGGATATTGATCCGGAAAGTGCCGAAAAGATTCCCGAAGGCAATGTTAAAAGAGTTATAAGGGCTCTTGAATATCATCATCTTACCGGAAAAAAGATTTCTGAACATAATGAAGAAGAAAGTAAAAGAGAATCAAATTACAATTTTGCTTATTTTGTTCTCATGGATGACAGAGATCTGATGTACGAACGCATAGATAAGAGAGTGGATAAAATGATCGAAGCCGGTCTTGAAAGAGAGGTTCGTTCTCTTCTGGAAAACGGAGCGGATCCTTCTATGGTTTCTATGCAGGCTATCGGGTATAAGGAAATGATCCCTTACATTAAGGGAGAATGTTCTTTGGAGGATGCCATATATCAGATTAAGTTAAGAACCAGGCATTTTGCAAAAAGACAGGTAACATGGTATAAAAGAGAACCTGATATCATATATATTAATCGCGGAGATTTTGATAACGATAATGAGAAAATGTCAGAATATATGTACCGCGAGTGCTTGAAAAGAGGAATCATAAATGAATGAAATTTCAAAACAGCTTTACAGGGAGCTTGGTATAAGCGATAAAGTTATAGAGATATCCGAAGAAGTACTGTCATCTCTTAAAGAAAGATTTGAAAAGATCGACGAAAATGCGGATTATTGCACACTTAAAGTATTAAAGGCGTTTCAGAAAAATAATGTAAACGAGAGCTGTCTTATGGGTACTACCGGATACGGATATAACGATCTGGGAAGAGATACTCTGGAAAAAGTCTATGCGGATTATTTTCACACCCAGGACTGCCTTGTCAGACCTCAGATAACCTGCGGAACCCATGCGCTTGCACTTGCTCTTATGAGTAATCTCAGACCCGGTGATGAACTTGTAAGTGCTGTGGGAAAACCTTATGACACTCTCGAAGAAGTTATCGGTATCCGTCCTTCCGTCGGTTCGCTTGCCGAGTACGGAATAACCTATGCTCAGGCAGATCTTAATGATGACGGAACCCCTAATCTTGATAATATAAGAAATGCCATCACGGACAAAACTAAGCTTGTTACTATTCAGAGGTCAAAAGGATATCAGACCAGACCTTCATTATCGGTTGAGACCATAGGTGAGATCATCAAAACCGTTAAGAGCGTAAGGCAAGACATTATCTGTATGGTTGATAACTGTTACGGTGAATTTGTCGAGCCTATTGAGCCTTCGGATATGGGTGCCGATATGGTTGTCGGTTCTCTTATCAAGAATCCCGGAGGCGGACTTGCTCAGGTTGGAGGATATATTGCCGGAACCAAAGAATGCATTGAAAAGTGTTCGTTCAGACTGACCGCTCCCGGTCTCGGAAGAGAAGTGGGACCTTCTCTTGAAGCGCTTCCCAGAATGTATCAGGGCTTTTTTATGGCACCTACGGTAACCGCTTCAGCTTTAAAAAGTGCGATCTTTGCGGCTAATCTCTATGAAAAATTCGGATTTGGATCATTTCCCTCGGGTAAAGAGGAAAGACATGATATTATCCAGGCCATTACTTTCGGCAAGCCTGAGGGGCTTATAGCGTTTTGTGAGGGAATACAGGCGGCTGCTCCCGTGGATTCATCGTTTGCTCCCGAGCCCTGGGATATGCCCGGATATGATTCCAAGGTCATAATGGCAGCCGGAGCATTTGTCTCCGGTTCTTCGATCGAGCTTTCGGCAGACGGCCCCTTGAGAGATCCTTATACGGCTTATTTTCAGGGAGGTATCACCTGGTCACACGGTAAATTCGGTATTATCAAGTCATTCCAAACTCTGGTGGATAAAGGCCTCATTTTGTGTTAGAATATCAAAGATTGTGAAAATCCGTAAATTTACAATCGCATGTTATTTTGGAGGCGTTAAATGAGATACAGAGGATGGGTTTTATTTTTTCTGGTGATCATCGGGTTCATACTCGGTAATCTCATCGGAACGCATTGCGATATCGAGTTTTTGTCATATGGCGGCAGTTATGGTCTTACGTCGCCGATCGAACTGAATCTCGGTTTCGTTATCCTTACATTCGGACTCACATTTAATATCACGATTGCCGGCATCATTGGAATGGTTGCCGCATTTGTGGCTTATAAATTCATGAAGATCTGATATGCGTTGTCCCGGAGAAGGGGAAAGGCGCATATTATGAAAAACAAAAGATCAAACAGTGAAATGCCCTATGAACGTTTCATGTCCATGGGGGCGGAGAGTTTAACGGACGCCGAACTTCTTGCGATTATACTCAGGACCGGAATGAAAGGCTTTGATGCGGTTTCATTATCAAAAGAGGTCTTAAAGCTCGGTAAATATCCCAGAACCGGATTTTTGGGACTGTATGATTCGGATATTCAGACTCTCGAAAAAATTCCCGGTATAGGCCGGGTTAAAGCAATTAAGCTTAAAGCTCTTTCGGAAATATCCAAAAGGATGCATGAAGCCAAACTTGCCGAAGGATTAAATATTTCGAATGCTTCATCCGTTGCGGACTTTTATATGGAACGGATGAGACATTATAAATGTGAGAGGGTTTTACTTCTCAGCATTGATTCAAAGGGGAAGATTTTAAGGGAATCGGAGATTTCCAAAGGCAGTGTGAATAAGGCACTTGTTTCGGTAAGGTCCGTAATGATGGAAGCTCTTGATGCCGAAGCTGTTCATCTGATCCTTATGCACAATCATCCGAGCGGAGATCCTACTCCTTCCGGTAATGACAATGAACTTACCAGGAAACTTTTTGAAAGCTGCAGGCTTATGGAAATCCCGCTTTTGGATCATATAATAATTGGTGACAATCTATATTACAGTTATAACGAATCAGGACTTTTACGGTAAAGAAAGGAAATGTTATGCCGGCTAATGCTTACGGTATCGACCTTGGTACCAATCACATCAAGATTTTCAACAACAATGACAGTACGATCACCATTCAGAAGAATATGATCGCCATAAAGGATGAAAATGAATTTTTTGCTTACGGTGATTCGGCATATGAAATGCACGAAAAAGCTCCGGCAAACATTCAGATATCTTATCCTTTGAGCTGCGGTGTAATATCCGATCTTCATAATGTTGAACTTCTTGTTAAATACATTATCAGTGATCTTCAGGGAGGAAGCCCCAAAAATGCAGACTTCCTTATTGCGGTTCCTTACGATATCACTGATGTAGAAAAAAGAGCTTTCTATGATCTTCTCAAAGAAGCCGGCGTAAAAGCTCATAAGATCTATGTTACGCAGATGGCAATTGCCGACGGTGTCGGAATGGGCATTGATGTTAAAAATTCCGTCGGAGTGCTGGTTGTGAATGTCGGATTTGAAACCACGGAGATCTCCGTATTGTCCCTTGGAGGCATTGTTCTTTCCAAGCTCATCAAGGAGGGCGGACTCAAATTTGATGATTCCATAAGAGCTGCAGTCAGAAACGAATTCGGACTTATGATCGGCGGAAAGACCGCAGAAGAGGTTAAAAAGAATCTTAAGGACCTTGAAAAAAATAATAAGGGAGCTACCGTATACGGAAGAGATATCGTAACCGGACTTCCCGTTCAGAGAGAAATTCCTACCAAACTTATTGTTGATTCTTTGGAAGGTGACTTCAAGACCATAATTGATAACATCAAGTTTATCCTTGAGAGAACTCCTCCCGAACTTTCAGCGGATATTTTCAGAAACGGAATTTATCTGACCGGAGGAGCGAGCCAGGTTTCTCATCTTGTTGAGAGAATTGCTGACGGAACCGGTCTTAAAGTCAATGTAACCGATGAGCCCCTTACTTCCACAGCATACGGGCTCGGAAGAATAATTCAGGATCCGGAATATTCCGGTCTGGCACAGAGTGCCGAGGGCATGGGTAAATGAGTCCTGTCGTAAAATCCAAGGGGGAGAGATTTACACTGCCAAGTAAATATCTCCTCCTTATTTTAACTTTAATATGCATTATCCTGATGGTGCTGACTTACGGAACCGGTATTTTTGATGTACCCGTTAATTCTGCGGTCGGCAGAATAATAGTGCCCTTTGAGAAAGGCGTTTCCAGAGCCGGAGAGTGGCTCAGAAACAGAAAAGATGAACTCACATCCGTCAGAAGTCTTCTGGAAGAAAACGAAAGGCTCAGAGAGCAGATCGATGCACTTACCGAAGAGAATCTGATCCTTACTCAGGAAAGATATGAACTTACCGATATGCAGGCACTTCTGGGCTTATCCGAAGTTTATTATTCCTATGAAAAAGTTGGGGCCAGAGTCATCTTTAAGGATGCCGGCAACTGGTATAGTTCATTTATCATAGATAAAGGAACCGATGACGGGCTTGCTCTTGATATGAATGTTATTGCAGGGGGCGGCCTTGTGGGCAGAATAACCAAGATAGGTCCAAACTGGGCCAGGGTCACCTCCATTATTTCTGACGGAGTTAATGTCAGCGGTCAGGTTGTTTCTTCGGATCTTACGCTTATGGTCACCGGAGATCTTACCCTTGTTGACAGAGGACTTCTCAATTTCTCTCTTTTGTCGGATCCCGATGGGCTGGTTGTAAAGGGAGATAAGGTTGTAGTCAGTAATATAAGCGATAAGTACCTCCCCGGACTTCTTATAGGCTATATAGATTCCGTTCAGAACGATCCCAATAACCTGACGAAATCCGGTACTATTTCTGTTGCTACAGACTTCGATCACCTTTCTGTCGTTTTGGTGATCACTGATTTAAAAGATTACGATTACGAATGATTCAGCGAATTCTCATCGCAATTTCAATACCTTTCTTTTTCCTGCTTCAAACAGGTGTTTTCACATACCTGAAGCTGGGTAACTGTATCCCTAATCTGATGGTTCTCATAGCCTGCATTTACGGATTTTTCTATGGAGAAAAATTCGGTTGTGTTGTCGGATTTTTCGGAGGGCTTCTCATAGATATATTCTTTGGAAATATGCTGGGGATGAACGCTCTTATCATCATGTTTATCGGATATATAAACGGAGGATTCAGCGAGCTTTTTTATGCTGAGGATATTCGTCTTCCGATGATACTTCTTACTCTCAGTGATGCTACTTACGGGCTTGTGTATTACATATTCACTTTCCTTATGAGGGGCAAGCTTTCCATAGGATACTATCTGACTTCGGTTATCCTGCCGGAAATCTTTTATACTTTACTTGTATCGCTGGTCATTTATCCGATCCTTCTGGCCATAGATACATTGTTCAGAAACTTAAGACTTAAGAAAGAACTGGAAAAGCAGGATGTTTGACGGGCTTCGTGAGAGAATATTAAATATCTTTACGAGCAGGGTCACGATCATTTATCTGATCATGACCTTACTTTGCGGTGTACTTCTTTACAGATGCTTTGTCCTTCAGATCATTAACGGCCAGGAATATCTCGACAATTTCATGTTAGAGCAGGAAAAAGTAAGGGATATCATGCCTACCAGAGGAAATATCTACGACAGAAACGGAAATATCCTTGCCTATAACGAACTTGCGTATTCGATAAATATCGAAGATACCTTCGAGACTTCATCAAGCAAAGATAAGAATTTAAATGAACTTGTTTATAATCTGATCAAGCTTATTGAGAGAAACGGGGATACCATCGATTCCGATTTTAAGATTGCGATCAATGATGACGGTGAATTTGTTTATACCGTAACCGGGGCGAATCTTACCAGATTCCTTGCGGATGTATACGATCATGCGGATGTAAAGGATCTTACTGAAGACGAGAAGGCTTCAACCCCTGTAGAGGTCATGATCTATCTGAGCAGAAAAAGCGGGAAAGGCTTTCATTTTGCCGTAGGCGATTATCTTAATCCCGAAGATACAAAATCCGAATTTATCGAAGGAAAAGGATATACCAACCGTGAATGGCTTGAGATCGTTGAAATACGATATGCAATGAGCCTCACTTCTTTCAGAAAATATATCGGAACAACGATCTCAACTGATGTAAAGCCGGAGACCGTTGCTCTTATCATGGAAAATTCGGATATTTTGCCCGGTGTTACCATTCAGGAAGATACAGTAAGAAGATATGTCAATTCAGTATATTTTGCTCACATTCTCGGATATACCGGAAGGATTTCAGCCGAAGAGATAGATGCTCTTAATCAAAGAATGATCGATGAAGGCGCCACCGAAGGAACATATACTTCCGAAGATGTCGTCGGAAAAAGCGGTATAGAAAATTATCTTGAAACCACTCTCCAGGGAACAAAAGGATATGAGAGGGTTATGGTTGATAATACCGGTAAGGTTTTGTCTATTTTGGATCACAAAGATGCTGTCAGAGGACAGGATGTATATTTATCCATAGACATGGATCTGACCATGGAACTCTATGATATTACAGAAAGAAAGATCGCTTATATACTTGTTCAGAAGCTTCAGAATGCCAAGCTGGCCGTAAGAACGACGGATTCCGTTAAGACCATCCCTATAGCGGATGTTTATTATGCTGTCTTCAGAAACAGCGTTCTTGATATTTCACATTTTTCGGCAGAGGATGCACAGCCTACCGAGCAGCTTGTTTATGAGAGGTTTCTCAGCTATAAGGAAAATGTATATTCGACTCTTGAAACCGGTATCAGAACCACAAGAACTCCTTATGATAAGCTGTCGGATGAATATAAGATATATCAGTACTATGCCTTTAAACTTCTTATGAACAACGGGATAATCATGACTTCCGAGGTTGATACCGAAGACAGCATGTATAAAACATGGGATCAGGGAGGAAGTGTATCCCTCGGAGATCTGCTTGATCATGCCATAGCCATGGGCTGGGTTGATATTTCCAAGCTTGAACTGGAATCTAAATATGCAAGCTCGTCTGAGATATTTGATGCGATAATCCTGAAAATATTTAAACTCTGTGATGCGGATGCTGAATATCAGACAAGATTTTATAAATACATGATCTTAAATGATAAGATCACAGGTTATAACGTATGCAAACTTCTCATCGAGCAGGAAGCCATATTTGCACCTGAAAGTGAGATCAACAGACTTAATGCCGGAGCAATTAGCGCATACAGCTTCATGGTCAACCGTATCTCGAATCTTGATATTACTCCGGCGCAGCTTGCTCTCGAACCCTGTAACGGTTCCGTTGTCATGACCAATCCCAATAACGGTCAGGTAATTGCCCTTGTTTCTTATCCCGGATATGACAACAATATGCTTGCTAATACCGTTGATAACGATTATTGGAACAGACTTCTTAATGATGATTCATCACCGCTTTTGAATTTTGCTACTCAGTATAAGGCGGCACCCGGATCCACATTTAAGATTGTAGCTGCAACTGCAGGCCTGCGTGAGGGCGTTATCAATACATCGACACTGATCAATTGTAACGGTATATTTACGGATATTGAACCTCCTGCCAAGTGTACTGCGGTACATGGTAATGAAACCGTAAGAACCGCGATCAGGGACTCGTGTAACCTGTATTTCTTTAATGTCGGATACAGGCTTGCTACACTAAACGGTTATTATGATGATGCTTCCGGTCTTGAATATCTCTATAAATATGCAGATATGTACGGCCTTACGGCAAGATCCGGAGTGGAGATCACAGAATATGAGCCGGATGTGTCGGATAAGGACTCTGTCAGATCCTATATCGGTCAGGGTACTAATGCTTATACCACGACTCAGCTGGCAAGGTATGTTTCCAGTATTGCAAACGGTGGTACGACTTATGATCTGACACTGCTTGATCATATCGAAGATTCATACGGACGAACGGTTTGGGAGCATGCTCCGGTAATATATAATACCGTTGAAATGGAAGATTATCAGTGGAGTGCCATCGTCAACGGTATGATCGATGGTGTTAACAATAAACCGTATTTTGCGGATATACCCGTTCAGGTAGCAGGTAAGACCGGAACCGCTCAGCAGTCAAGGTCTAAACCCGACCACGCTTTGTATATAGCGTTTGCACCTGCCGTAGGCGATCCAGAGGTAGCGTTGTGTGTCAGAATTCCTTTCGGTTTCTACTCGGATTACGCGGCGCAGCTTGCCCATGAATGCCTTCAGGCTTATTACGAAGTTGAACCTGAAGTGGATCAATCGGCGTATGCTACGGATGAAAGAAGAGACTGATATTTTTGAGGGAGGATTTAATGAGCCGGGGAGTAACTTTAAAAAGTTATAATGGTGCCATAAAACTTATACTTGATCCCGAGATGAACTTTAACGAGCTTCTCGGGCATGTCCGGGATAAATTCTATGCTGCCAGGAACTTTCTTGGTTCTTCATCCATTATTCTTGATATCGAAGGAAGAAAACTTTCGGATATCGAAGAATCACTTATTGTTGATGCGATTAATGCCAGTTCTGATGTTGACGTTTCCTGCATCGTCGGTAAAAATGAAAACGATCAGGAACATATCAGAAAAGTGGGAGAGATACTAAACGATAAGATCAATTCTCTCGATAAATGCATCATTCTTCAGACCTCGGTCATGAACAAACAGGTTATTGACGTTGAGGACAGTGTTTTGGTATTGGGGGATGTTAATCCGGGCAGCCAGATCAAAAGCGGGGGGAATATCATAGTTCTCGGCGGATTATACGGTTCCGCCTATGCGGGATCAAACGGGGACGAATCCTCATTTGTATGTGCGATCGAGATGGAGCCCGAAAGCCTTATTATCGGCGATAAAGAATATATTCCGGACAGTAAGCCCATTTGGTCTGCAATGCTTAAACCGGCACCGAAGGTCGCCAGAGTTTCGGACGGAGAATTGACCATAGGACCTCTTAACAGGGTCGTGATGGAGAAGATTTATGAGTCTAAGAAATTATCACATTCGTGATTATGATTTCAAAATAATATTGTTTGCCGTTCTTTTATCCGTTGTCGGAGTATTTGCCATTTCTTCCGCCATGGGTGATACAGTTGCTGGTCATGAGAATGTTAAAAAGCAGATCGGAGGAATTATCTTCGGAACGGTCATGATGATAATAACTTCTTTGATCGATTATCATTTCATCATGAAATTCAGGATCCCGATATATATTTTTACCATTTTTATCCTTGTTTTGGTCATGGTGGGAGGCCATTCATCCCACAACGCTCAGAGATGGCTTAATATCGGTGCTTTTACCTTCCAGCCGTCCGAACTTGCCAAGCTTTTGTTGATTTTATTTTTGGCTTCGTTTATTATGAAATACAAGGATAAAATAAGCAGTTTTCATTTGCTTTTGGTATGTTCTGCGCTGTTTTTGGTGCCGTTTTTTCTGATATTCAAACAGCCCGATCTTTCGACCAGTATCGTACTTGTTTTTATCTTTGCCGCTGTTATGTTTTCCAGCGGTATCAAGAAAAGAGTTATATTGATCGTCATGCTGATAGTTATTCCCGTTGGTGTAGCGTTTGTCAGTTATATGCTCAACCCGGATAACGATGTATTGGAAGGATATCAGCTTAAGAGGATATATGGTTTTCTTTATCCCGAAGAATATCCGGACATTGCATATCAGCAGAATAATTCCGTAACCGCCATCGGTTCCGGAATGCTCGAGGGTAAGGGCTATAAGAATAATCAGATCACTTCGGTCAAGAACAGCAATTTTCTTTCGGAGGCCGAAACCGATTTCATATTTGCCGTAATAGGTGAGGAATTCGGATTCAGGGGAGCTTCGGTCACGATAATATTACTGTTTTTGGTATCCCTGAGCTGTCTCAGTGTGGGGATACGGGCAAAAGATACTGCCGGGGCCGTCATTTGCGCCGGAATGGGTACATTTATCGGTATACAAGGCTTTATGAACATCGCAGTTGCCACGTTCTTGATGCCTAATACCGGTATTCCGTTGCCATTTGTCAGTTATGGTCTTACATCACTTGTTACGCTATATTTGGGACTTGGGGTAGTTCTGAATGTTAGGCTTCAGGTGAAGCGTCCGGTGAATCCGCTGGATGAATTCACACTAAATTTTAATGGAAAGGGGCCGTATTAGGGGATAATGAACATTGCACTTATAGCTCATGATTCCAAGAAAAAGCTCATGCAGAATTTCTGCGTGGCATACCGCGGAATCCTGACAAAGCACGATCTATACGCCACAGGAACAACAGGAAGACTCATCGAGGAGGTTACAAACCTCTCAATTCACAAATTTCTTGCAGGACACTTGGGAGGAGAGCAGCAGCTCGCAGCTCAGATTGAACAGAATCTCATCGATCTTGTTATTTTCTTAAGAGATCCCGTAAATACTACCGTTCATGAACCCAATGTCGAGAACGTGTTCAGGGACTGTGATCTTCACAATATTCCGCTTGCTACCAATCTTGCAAGTGCGGAGCTCCTTATAAAATCCCTCGACAGAGGCGATCTTGAATGGAGAGAGATGTATAAATGATCCGTCTTTTCGGCAAATCCAAATTTAGATTATTATCGCTTTTTACATTAGTTTCGCTTATCTTAACGGGGTGCGGATCCGATTTTGCATCCCCTTATTCTGCGTCCGTTCTGGCCTCCGAAATGGCCGGGAGGGGCTTTACTGCCGACCTTAAGGCTGAATCTTTTGCTTCGGATCTTTGCGTTATCACCGAAAATATTCCCGTAGAAGGGCTTGAATTATCGACACAGGTCGAATCTTATCTCCTGATCGATATCAATAACAGGCAGGCTCTTGCAGCTTACGATGTCAACAGACAGATCCATCCCGCATCCACTACAAAACTTATGACTGCTTTGGTAGCTCTCGAGAACTGTTCAATGGATGAAAAGATCGTACTCGGTGAGGAAGTTACCGGGTTTGCATATGATGAGACTGTCCTCCCCGGCAAAGTCGGAGATACCATGACCATGGATCAGGCTCTTCATTTCATGCTTATGTATTCGGCCAATGATATCGCCAATTCCATTGCTGTACATGTTGGCGGTAGTATCGGTAATTTCTGCAATATGATGAATGAGAAGGCTGCGGAGATCGGTGCTACAAACACTCATTTTTCCAATCCTCACGGACTTGATGCGGACGATCATCTGACCACCGCATATGATCTTTATCTTATCCTCAGCGAATGCATCAAATACGAAAAGTTTGTTGAGATAGTGTCCAGTTCCGAATATTCCACGGTTTACACGAATTCTCAGGGTAAGAATGTCGATAAGACCGTAAGAAGCACCGATCTTTTTATAAGAACCGACAAAGATGTTAGTGCGCCGGCGGGAATTACGGTTATCGGAGGAAAAACGGGAACAACCGGAAAAGCGGGACATTGTCTTATTGTTTTATGCAAGGATTCTGCAGGCAATCCGTATATCTCGTGTGTCATGGGTACTGCGGATACCGATACGCTTTATGAGCATCAAAAAATGCTCATGAATCTTATATTAAACGGTTAAAAAGCGATTGAAATAATGAGCTTTTTAAACTATAATCTTATTAGTGATCTTCGAGAACCGAAAACGATTTTCCGGGAAGAGTTGATACACTAAAATAACAGCATCGGAGGGCAAATTAGTGGTTTCATTGATAGTTGGTCAGAAGGGCAAAGGTAAGACTAAGGAGCTTTTGGACAGGGTTAATGCCGATGTAAAGAACGTCTCAGGTAATATTGTATATCTTGATAAGGATACAGCTCACATGTATGAGCTTAACAACAAGATCAGACTTATCAATGTAAGCGAATTCGATATTTCCAATTCAGACCAGTTCTATGGCTTCGTTGCAGGTATCATCTCCCAGAATCACGATATTCAGGAAATCTTTATTGATTCCTACGCTAAGATTTCTCAGCAGGTAGACAAGGATATCACCGAGAATGTTGAGAAGCTTGCGGCTCTTTCCGACAAGTATAAAGTTGATATGGTTCTTTCCGTATCAATTGAAAGAAGCAAATTCCCCGCAGGTCTTCAGGCAGGCGAGAAGATTGCAATCAATTTCCTTTAATTTTTTACAGACTGAAAACCCCGGATATGACTGAATAAGCCGCATCCGGGGTGTATTTATATGAGTAACAATAACGAGAACAATATAAGAAGATTTACCAAAGAGCATAACTTTGGATTCGGAACGGTCCTTTTCCTCGGGATCTTTATTTACGTTGTCATCGTTTTGTTCATCTATTTTTCTTCGGACCCTATTGTCAGATATGAAGTTGTCGAGGGTTCTCTATCTTCCCAGAATATTTACAGAGCCATAGCCGTAAGAGATGAACATGTCATTCAGAGTCCTTACTCGGGATATGTTAATTTCCTTGCAAGAGAAGGCCAGAAAGTGGCTGTGGGAGATATAGTTTATACCGTGGACGAGACCGGTAAGCTTAATGAATATCTTGAATCTCAGTCTCTTCTTGAAAACACTCTGACCGATAAAGAGCTGGATGATTTCAAGAATGAGCTTGTTGATTTTTCTCATTCTTACGATCCCGTATCATACACCGAAGTTTACTCTTTTAAATATTCTCTGCAGAATTCCGTTCTTACACTGGCGACTTCCAATTTCCTGGAATCTCTCAGACAGGCGCAGGATGAGGGCGGACTTTCCACTGCGGCTAAATACTGTACCAGTTCCGAGGCCGGTGTCGTATCTTATTGGATCGACGGCTTTGAGAACTTTGATCCCGCCAATATCTCCATGGATACATTTGACGAGCGTAAGTATGAGAAGACAAATATCTCGGCAAATGAGCTTCGTGCTGAAGGGGATGTTGTTTATAAGCTTTCCGAGAGTGAAGACTGGTATATCATCTTCCCGATAAAAGAAGCCGATGCCGAAAGCTATGAGAAACAGGGCTATATTCTCTGCAGATTCCTGAGAAACCAGTATGAATCCTGGGGAGCCGTTTCAATTATCAGAAATGACAAAGATGTATTCTGCAGACTGGATTTTAATAATTCCATGTCCTCTTTTGTAAATGAGAGATTCCTTGATGTTGAGCTTATACTCAACGAAGAGACAGGACTTAAGGTGCCTAATTCTTCCATTATTGAAAAAGAATTCTACCTGATCAATGAAAATTACGTTATCTATGACACGGTTAATAATATCTATTATGTGATCCTGTCCGGATATGATGATACC
>JAEEGI010009504.1_pt1 | contig 21287 bp, 21 predicted proteins | sample 8958751 | NCBI WGS metagenome assembly JAEEGI01 (sample SAMN16246545, study PRJNA631951) | gut metagenome | biome: gut microbiome; feature: rumen; material: KS-attached | host: Bos | place: Iran: Karaj | collected 2018-10 | reverse complement strand
CCGGGCAAACTGTTCGGCGGCTGGGGATACCCAAAAGTCAACAAAAAATGCAGACGCGCCTTGCGCGATATCGATCCGCTCATCGAATTCACGCAAAACGCAGTGGAAAAAGCGAACTCCGGCAGGGAAGAAAAAACAAAAGCGCAAGTAACTGAATAAACCGAAAAAGGCAGGGAAATCTCCCCGCCTTTTATTTGCTTTTGCCGCCGTTCAGCCGTCACGCGTTTCGGTATTCTTTTGTTTCTTCGCGCGGTCGATATATCCGCCCCAGCGCGACACGTCGAAATCGGTCTTGTCTTTCCATTGTTCAATATCTTTTATCGCCACCCAGCAAAAGTCGTCGTGTTCGTCGGAAAGCGCCACGTCTTCGCTGCCGCATTCGCAAACATACGTGACGCTGTGCATAGGGGAGCCTTCATGGATCCCGTCCCATTCTTCTACCGGGATCAGCGGACGGCACGCAATACCCGTCTCTTCGTACACCTCGCGCTTTGCGGCGTCTTCGTACGATTCGCCTGTTTCCACGCGCCCGCCGGGCGGACACCAGCACAAGGGCGGGTTCTTGCGGTGGAGCAAAAGCGTTTTATCGCCGTTTACAAGTATCCCCACCGCCGCGCAGAGCGTCTTTCCCTCCATATACGAACTCCTTATTCTTCGTTATCTTCGGGCGACCACGAAGGCTGGAGCTCTTCTATAGTCAGGTAACCGTCCGCTTTGGCGGCTATCTGATACTGGTCTTCATAAACGATCTCGCCCGGGGAATTGGTATATACGAGGAAATACGGGTGATTGTAGCGGTCGAGCAGCCAAAGCGCCGGACGGATCATTTTGAGCATTTCCTTCGAGTTTTCGGTCTTGAACCAGCAGACCACCGGTTCGCGGTTTTTGCACTGAGGCGGCCAGGGAAGGTTTTCGGCAAACCAGCCGTCTATTTCTTTGAACAGCGAAGCGTCTTCCTCATCCATAACGTCGTTCTGGATTAGCTGCCAGCACATACTGAAAACGCCCTTTGCGTGCATAGTGTTTTTGGCAAGCTCCTTGCCCTGGATGCGCACGTATTTGAATTTCAGTTCGCTCATATCGCGTGCCTCCGTTTCGCGTATATCTGTCCGTCTGCGATAATTATATCATCCGGCAGCGGGGTTTTCAATAACCTTGTTTGTTTTTTGCCGAATTTTTGCGTAAATATATTCATTTTGCATTGATTTTACCGCGCGTTATATGTATAATGATAATACATATTTCAGATTATAGACGGCGTTCTGCGCGCCGGAACACGAAAGGGAATACATATGGCGTATCCTGTTATAAAATTCGGGACCCCCGCTCCCGTAAAGTTTACCGAAAAAGCCGGGCTGGAACTCGAAGCGTTCGTCGCTTTCGAATCACAAGTCCGTGAATATGACGAAAACCGTTACGCGAGTTTCGAAGCCTTAAAAAGCGAACTGTTCGCTTCAATATCCGGGCTTATCGGTAAAAGCCTTTCGGCTTTTCCAAAGGGCGACGGCGTGGCGCGCCGCGCCGATAAAGAGTCCGTGCTCGCCGGCCTTCTTGCTTCGGAACTTGAAAAACTCGGCGTCGTTTCGTCTGTCTGCGTGCGCGCGTTCTGGCTCACGCCGGAATCAAATCAGGCGTTCGCAAAAGAATTCGGGCGCGCTTACGGCGCAGGCCCCGCTGCCAATGAAAAGCCCGCCGCGGGCGCGGATAGATTTTGCCGTATGTGCGGCACGCGCAGGGCGGAAGGCGCAAAATTCTGCCCCGAATGCGGCGGCAGATTCGAAAACTGAACCGGGTATGCCGAATACGGAGGACGACGATGCAAAATAACGACGCGGTACTATCCACCCCCTGGGAAGAGCGTTTCGGCTGGTATCACTACGACGGCAGAGCGATATATGAGTTCACCGAAAAAGACCTCGACGCCGCAGCGGAGCTTTATTCAGCCAACGGCGTGACGGCGGTCATACTGTTCGGCGCCCATTTCCGCTTTTCGTTTATGGCGTACTGGGACGATATAGAAGACTTTATCGCGCGTTTCACCCGCGCGTTCCATAAAAAGGGCATCAAGGTCATCGAGCATCATTCCACGCACCTGACCTACCGCCCGGTCGACCCCGAAACGTTCTGGGCAAAGAATCTCGCTCCCGGAACTCAGTTCGCAAGTTACCCAGATTTCCGCAATAACTGCGAGACCTGTCTCACGCCGTCCGGCGTGCATCCCGACGAATTCGCGCAGATCGACGGCTCCACCGGAAAGCCCTGTCTTTCTTCGTATATCCATACAGAAGGCAAAGATGTTCACTGGATATTCAAGCATTATGACGGCAACGCGCACTGCTTCAATCATCCCGCCTACGAAGAGGCGTACTGGGGACATGTACGCAGAATTATAGAAAAAGCGCACATAGACGGTATAATGAACGACGACGTGCAGTGGTTCGGCGGCGGCAACTCCTGCACCTGCGAATACTGCCGCGCCAAATTTCGCGAAGAGACCGGGTACGAGCTGCCCGAAAAAGAGCATTGGAGCGAGTTTTTCGAGCATTACGAGCGACCCGATTACATAGCGTGGAAGAAGTTCAAAAAGAAACAGAGCGGCGATTTTCATTTCCGTATGGACGAGCGCTACAAAAGTATAGGATTCGATCCTATGCGCCCGGCGTACTGCGCCGAGGTGCTGCCGTTCGACACCACCTGTTACGGCTTCGAACCCGCGCAGAAGCTCTGGGATTTTATATTTCAGGAATGCTGCGGGATAATAAAAGATTCGTTTGTATGTTTCGCGGGCGAAGCGATCCACCGCTTTGCGATGGCAAAGCGCAACGGCAAGCCTCCTATGGCGATGATGTATCCGCAGACGGCGGATTCTGCTTACGCCGCGTGGGCGCTGTGCCGCTCGTGGGGACAGCTTTACACCGGCACCGGCGGCGACCCGCGCTCGGTGTTCGATCGCCCGATGCGCGATTTTGAAAAGAAATACGTTTCGCTTTTCCGCGACCCGCGCAAGCGCGCCGACGCCGCGTTCTGGTTTTCGCCCGAAACGCGCGATTATTCCGATAAAGACGCGCCGCAGAAATATATGAAGCCGTTTATGGCGTACCTCGAATCGGCGTACGTCAGCGGCGTTTGCTGCGATATGGTCTTCGGCACCGACGGCGCGGAAACGCTTTCGGCGTTCCCGGTCATAATTATGCCGTACGTTTATTCGGTAAGCGATACCGAAGCCAAAAAACTAAGGGATTACGTATACAACGGCGGCAGACTTATAGTGCTCGGAGAATTCGCCGGCAGGGACGAAAACTGCGCCGAACGCGGGATCGAAGAAAAAACGCGCCTGCTCGGTATGCGTTCCAAGTTGAAACGCGCGGATTATTCCGGACGCGAATACATACGCCGGGAAACGTTCGAAAACGCGTACGGAAAATACGTCTTCGATACCGTCTGCGGCGAAGTCGTCGCCAGCGGCGAAAACGGCGAAGTGCTCTGCGTGGAAGAAAAGATCGGCAAAGGCAGCGTCATATATCACGCGTCCGATATTTCCGATCATCCCATCCAGCCCGCGGTCTGGCCGCGCGGCGAAAAAACGCCCTGCGACCGCTCGTATATCGGCGATATGCGCGCGTACGACGGCGCGCTGCTCAAACTGCTCATCGGCGGCGGATTTACGACCTGCAGCGACGAAAACGTACTGGTTTCGGCGTTCGAAACGGAATGCGGAACCGTGCTGCATTTCGTCAATACAAAAGGATTTATCCAAGATCACGATACGTTCACCAATTCGCGCCTTCCTGTCCCGCCGTTCGTAAAAGGCGCTGAAAAGCTCGGCGATATTGCCGCTTCGGTCAGTTCCGGCGGACGCACGTATACGCGCGCAAGGCTTTATTCGCCCGAATTCGAAGGCGAAAAGAGCGCGGATATAAGGTGCGAAAACGGCAGAATATATATCGAAATCCCCAAAGGGACGTTCGCGGGCTACCTGCTCGCGGTCCTCGAATAAGAAAGGAACACCGCTATGCTCAAAGACAACAGGATCTGGGTGGCGAACAACGCCGAAGGCGAAAATATATTTATGCTTCCTTCTATGGCAAACCGCCACGGGCTCGTTTCCGGCGCGACCGGCACGGGTAAGACGGTCACGCTCAAAGTGCTTGCCGAAACGTTCAGCGAAATGGGCGTCCCCGTGTTTATGGCGGACGTCAAAGGCGATATCGCGGGGCTTATGAATCCCGGCACGGATACCGCCGATATGCAAAAGCGCATAGAGCGTTTCAAGCTTGCGGAAGCAGGTTTTGAATACACCGGTTACCCCGTGACATTCTGGGACGTTTACGGCAAAAATGGAATCCAGCTGCGCACCACGGTGTCCGAAATGGGTCCGCTGCTGCTTTCGCGCATACTCGGCCTGAACGATACGCAGACCGATATCCTTTCGGTGGTGTTCAAGATAGCCGACGACAACGACCTTTTGCTCATAGATACCAAGGACCTCAAATCGCTGCTCGCGTATATCGACCGCCACGCAAGCGATTTCGCCGAAGACTACGGCAAGATCAGCAGCGCTTCCGTTGGCGTGATAACGCGTTCCATCGTCGCGCTCGAATCCATAGGCGGCGATACGTTCTTCGCCGAACCCGGGCTCGACATAACCGATTGGATAAACACCGACGGCGAAGGCAGGGGAATGATCCACGTGCTCGACTGCTCCTCGCTCATAAACAACGGAAAACTCTATTCCACGTTTTTGCTGTGGATGCTTTCGGAACTGTTCGAAACGATGCCCGAAGTCGGCGATCCCGAAAAGCCCAAGCTCGTGTTCTTCTTCGACGAAGCGCATCTGCTTTTCAAGGACGCGCAGAAAGCCCTGCTCGAAAAGATAGAGCAGGTGGTCAAGCTCATCCGGTCGAAGGGGATCGGCATATATTTCTGCACTCAGAACCCGCGCGACATCCCCAACGGCGTGCTCGCGCAGCTCAACAACAAGATCCAGCACGGGCTCCGCGCCTACACTCCGTCCGACCAGAAAGCGGTGCGCGCGGCAGCCGAATCGTTCCGCATAAATCCCAAATTCAAGACCTACGACGAAATACTCAATCTCGGCACCGGCGAAGCGATCGTTTCGTTTTTGGACGAACGCGGGATCCCGGGCGTCGCAGAAAAGGCGTATATCCTTCCGCCCAGGTGTTCTTTCGGCGCCGTGGCGGATGAGGAACGCGCTTACGGGATCTACGCGACTCCGCTGTACGGCAAATACGCCGAATCGGTAGATAACGAATCTGCTTACGAGACCATAACCCAGATCAACGCCGAACAGCAGCAGGCCGCCGAAGAAGCCAAGAAAAAGGAAAAAGAAGAAAAAGGAACTTCTAAGAAGAAGACGACTAAAAAGAGCACGCTTTCCAAGACGGCAAGGACGACGGGAAGCACTCTCGGCAGAGAAGCCGGCAAACTGCTCGGTTCCAATTTCGGCAGTCTGGGCAAAAAACTGGGCGGTAACCTGGGTTCGACTCTGGGCAGAGGTCTGCTCGAAACGCTTTTCGGAAAATCCAAATAATTCTGCCAAAAGGAAGGAAAATATATATGTTGCGTTCAAGAACAGCGGCGTACCCGCTTATAACCTGCGATCCGTTTTTCAGCGTCTGGTCGATGGCAGACGAGCTCACGACTCCCACCCGTCACTGGACGGGCAGAAGGGCGGGGCTTTACGGCTATATCTTAAAAGGCGGCAAAAAATACGTCTTTATGGGCGAATGCCCCGAAGGGTGCGAAAAGCTCGCGCAGAAAAGCGTTGAGTTTTCGGCTCACTTTACCGAATATTCATTCGCCGGCGACGGCTTGGAACTGAAGGCGGGATTCTTCACTCCGTATTTCTTCGACGATCTCGCGTCGGTCACCGTTCCTGTCAGTTATATCTATACCAGTTTCAAATCCGATGCTCCGGCGGAGCTGCATATCGAACTCGACGGCGCTCTGATCGGCGCCGAAGACCCCGCTGCGGCGTCGTGCAGCGGCGAAGCCGTGCTCTCGCCCCAAACGCAGAAGATCCTTTGCGAAAGCGGCGACGACTGCACCGCAAAATGGGGATATTTGCATATACTCCATAAAAACGCATACGCGGCTGGCGGACGTATCGGCGCGTTCACAGGCGGCGAAAACGATCATTTCACGCTCGGCTACGACAGCGTAAAGGCGATATCCTTTATGGGCGAAAAGCTCGACGGGTATTATAAGATCAAATATGCCGATTTCAACGATATGATCAGCGCTTACGACAAAGAGTTCTGTCAGAACTTAAAAAAAGCCGAAGCGTTCGATAAGGAGCTCGAGACCGCGCTGCTCGCGCACGGTGAAGACCACGCGGTCGCGCTCACGCTGGCGTGCAGACAGTCGGTCGGCGCTCACAAACTGGCGCACAAAGACGGCAAGCCGTTCTTTATCTCAAAAGAATGCTTCAGCAACGGCTGCGCCGCCACGCTCGACGTCACATATCCTTCTATCCCGCTTTATCTGCGCTACGCGCCCGAACTCGTGCGCGGTATGCTCAGACCGCTGTTCGAATTTGCAAAGAGCGATATCTGGACGTTCGATTTCGCGCCGCACGACTGCGGACAGTTCCCGCTTTTGGAAAAGCAGGTCTACGGTCTGGGTGCGGACGGCAAATATATATTCGATCTTCAAATGCCTGTAGAAGAATGCGGCAACGCCATCATCTGTACTGCGGCGGCGGCGTTTGAAGACGGAGATATGACGTTTGCGAACGAATACCGCGGGCTCTTCGAAAAATGGGCGCGCTTCCTCACGGAATTCGGATATTGCCCGACAAATCAGCTCTGCACCGACGATTTTGCGGGGCATCTGGACAAAAACTGCAACCTCAGCCTAAAAGCGATCGTCGCGCTCGCTTGCTTAGGCAAGCTGTTCGGCGTAGAAGAGTATTCCGCCAAAGCGCGCGAATTCGCCGCGAACTGGGTGCGCGACACCAAGAACGGGGCCGCCAGCGCGCTCACTTTCGACCGCGACGGCTGGAGCCTCAAATACAATATCGTTTGGGATAAGATCTATTCGCTGGGGCTTTTCGGCAAAGAGCTGTACGGTTCCGAGACCGCGATTTATGCCGAAAGATCCAACGCTTACGGCACGCCGCTCGATTGCCGCGCCGCTTATACCAAGCTCGACTGGCTTGCCTGGACTTCGGTAATGGGCGACGAGGCTTATCTCAGGAGCGTCTTCGCGCATATCGCGCGGATGATACGCGAAACGCCCGACAGAGTGCCGCTCACCGACTGGTACGACACCGAAACCGGAAAATGCGTGGGCTTCAGGAACCGCACCGTGGTCGGCGGATTGTTCATAACTCAGCTTATAAAATAAAAAAGCGATTCAAAAACGCCTCTTCGATACGTTCGAAGAGGCGTATTGTTTTATTTATCTTCCGGTATTTCAAACAGTTTCCAGTACGATTGCAGGTCGTGTTCGTACTGACCGTAATGATCATACCAGCGCTGCGGAAGGAAGGGCACCGGCTTGTGCTTTTTGAGCGTTCTTCCCATCCTGTCGATACCGTCCCTGACGTACGCGCTTATCTGCTCGCGCTGGATCCGTGACGGGATTGCCGGATCGTATCCGATCGGCGCGCCGATTGCTATGGCGCGGTTCTTTTTTTCGGCGTATACCGGGTAAAATTTGAGATTTTTGCCGGTTTTCAGATGATACAGATACCCCAGATCGGCAAAGCCGCATTGAAGTTCGTTTACGTATTCCGAAAACCTCACCGGCGATTCGGCGAATATCACTATGTCTTCGCCTGACTTCAGCGTATCAAGACTGTCGCGCAGCGTGCTCACCAGCCGTTCGTCGTGGTAGAGCGGTATCACGTCGCCCACGCTGAACAGGTGCGGCATCGCGATCCCCACCGCGCGCGAAAGCGCACGCCAGGCTTTTTTGTGCTTGCGGCTTTCGCCGGCGAAGAAATCGTGAAAAGCGAAGTTGGGGCAGGTAGATCTGCTCAACGTGTAGCAAATGGTCCAGGTCTTGTGTCTGCGTTTGAAATCCAGCGTCATTATCGCCGGGCCGCGCACGCCTGCGTGGTTGCATACGAACACGGCGGGTTCATCGTCGGCGGGCGGCGCCTCCCATACGGTCTTGGAACGCCCGAACGCGATCCTGCCGCAGGCCCATACCAGGCCGTAGAAAATGTTTCTCTTCATTCTGTTACCGGAATCCCAAGTAGTTTTACCGTCAAACGGTCGTTTCGTATTATATCACACTACGCGTGCGCTTTCAAGTACCGCGCTAAACTTTTTCGTCCGCATTTTCCGCGCGGGGAAGAATACTGTTGACATTTGGCTTGTATAATGATACAATAAATATACAAAAATACGACGGAGTGTGTAAAATGTCAGAATTCAAGATAATATCACCCGAAGAGGCGGATTTCAACGTTTTTGAGTCGATAGGCAAAAACTGGATGCTCATAACCGCCGAAAAAGACGGCAAAGCCAATACGATGACCGCTTCGTGGGGCGGTTTCGGCGTGCTTTGGAGCACCGACGTCGCCTATTGTTTCGTGCGCGAAAGCCGATTCACCAAGGAATTTATGGATTCGTCCCGCCGCTTTTCGTTAAGTTTTCCGAACGGCGAAAAATACCGCAAACAGCTCGCTTATCTCGGCAGGGTCTCGGGTCGCGACTGCGACAAGATAGCCGGTTCCGGGCTCACGCTCTCATACGAAGACGGCGTTCCGTTCTTTGCGGAATCCGAATTTGCCGTCATATGCGAAAAGGCGGGCAGGTTTTTCCTGGAACCCGAAGGGATACTCGATAAGAAATCGCTCGCCGACCATTATCCCAAAGGCGATTTCCATTATCTTTACGTCGGCAAGATCATTAAGATCTTAAAGAAACAGTAATCCGAATATAAAGATTGCGAGGATAAATATGGATCTTCCTGCAAAAAAGCTCGGTTTCGGGCTTATGAGACTGCCTAAAAAAGACAACGTGATAGACGTCGAACAGGTCAAAGAGATGGTCGATATCTATATGGATGCCGGCTTCACGTATTTCGACACGGCGTGGGCGTATAACGGCTCGGAAGTCGCGATGCGCGAAGCGCTCGTCAAGCGCTACCCGCGCCAAAGCTTCACCGTCGCCACAAAGATGTCTGCGTGGGCGGGCGAAAAAACGCGCGAGTTTTCGCTCAAACAGTTCGAAACGTCGCTCGAACAGACCGGCGCCGGTTATTTCGATTATTATCTGCTGCACAATCTGGGCGACGCGCGCACGCCGCTTTACGACGATTTCGGGCTTTGGGATTTTGTAAAAGAAAAGAAAGCGAAGGGCGAGATCAGAAATTACGGTTTTTCGTTCCATTCGAACGCCGCCGCGCTTGATAAAGTGCTCGCTTCTCACCCGGACGTCGATTTCGTGCAGCTGCAGATCAACTACGCCGACTGGGAAGACGGTCGCGTGCAGTCGCGCGAGTGTTACGAGACCGCGCGCAGATACGGCGTGCCTGTCGTCGTAATGGAGCCCGTAAAGGGCGGATTGCTCGCCGACCCTCCCGCAAGCGTTGCCGAAGTGTTCAAGGCAGCGGATCCAAAGTCGTCGTACGCTTCGTGGGCGATCCGTTTCGCCGCAAGTATGGAAGGCGTGGCGGTGGTGCTTTCGGGAATGAGCACGGTCGACCAGGTCAAAGACAACGTCTCCTTTATGGCGGATTTCAAGCCGCTGGACGAAGAAGAACAGAAAATCATAGAAAAGGCCCGTATAGCGCTTAAAAGCATACCGACGGTCCCTTGCACCGGCTGCAACTACTGCGCCGAGGTGTGTCCTTCGGAAATCGGCATATCGCCCACGCTCAACGCGCTGAATATGTTTGCGATGTATAACAACAAACAGTTCGCCCGCGCGTACGAAAACAGACAGCTTTTTATAAACAAAAAGAATCACGCCGATATGTGTATCCAGTGCGGCGCGTGCGAAAGCGTCTGCCCGCAGCATATAAATATCAGGGAACATCTCGAACGCGCCTGCTCCGTGCTCGGCCCGTTCGATAAATGACAGATAAAAACGAAAAGCGGAAGGGAACACCCCTTCCGCTTTTTTGATCGATATATGATTAATTGAGCCTATGAACAACTATGTCACCGGTAACGTACGGAATAATGATTACGGAGTTACCGCTGTTTGATAATATCAGTCAGCACTTTGGATATAAATGTCATCAGTTATATTCTCGATTATAATATAACTAGCGTTTGTGCCATCAGGGGTTGCATTGTATGTAGTACCATTCATAGTAGCTTTATAATTGCCACTTGTTCCTATGCGAATCTTTATAGACTTTCCGCGCAGGTTCGTTTCTGAATTAATAACTATGAATACATCACTTGGGTATTCATAAATATCTGTATTAGGTTCTATATTAACCATATATATTATTTGCGGCAATGAGGTTTCAACATTTCCTTCGCCCGTTCCCGTTCCGGAACCGGAACCGGAGCCGTTCAGCTGTGCAGCGGAAAGGAATATCTTGAACTGAGCTGTTATGTTCTGTGTGGAAGGCGTGCTGTCTTCGCCCACGCAATCGACTAAAATAGCGACGTAAAGCTCCGAATTGGCGTCTATTTCCTCGTCTTCCACAAATTTTGCGGCGGAAACAAGACTGACGGGCGTTTCGGCGAGCAGATCGTCTGCGCTTGTCGCCTCGGTCACTTTCTTGCTGTAGAATCTGAGCTCTGTGTTGTTATCGGTGACTGTTTTCTCGATCAGCGAAGCGTTGACCGAAACGGGATAATTGTTGCTGTTGGTAATCCTTATATACATAACGCCGGTGTTGTCGCCGGGATTGAGGATGACATTGTCAAAAAGCGTGTTGCTGTCCAGCGACGTCCAATCGTCTTCAGCTCCGCTGAAATTATTGCAGAAATCGACGCTTATGTTGAACGCGCCGGTCATGATCACGTTAGTATTGGACGTGACTGAAGTCGAAAACTACGCAAACGTCGAGCCGATAAGCAGAAACATACATACCAGCAGCGAAACGACGGATAAAACCAACGATTTGCTTGTTTTTCTTGAATCCATTTTTATGCCTCCGAAATGTTTTGTTTTTTTATTTTATTATTGTTTTTATTTTGTTTTGCTGCCTGCGCTTCTCGGTAGCGTAACCGTTTCTATTTCTTTCTACGGATAATAGACTATGCCGAATAAGACGACAATATTACATATTATTTGACTAATTCGGCAATTATTATACATCCTCAATTTGAAAAAGTCAATAATATGATTTCGTGTTGGATAGAAAAACAATACCAGAATAGCATGTAATATCATGACTGTTCTTAATCAAAAGGCAGGGGAACTGCCCCTGCCTTTAGTGTTGCGCGTTCTTTTTCGCGCAAGCTCTGATTTGCTGCCGACGTTTTATCTCTTTCTGCTTTCCTGTTCCAGGGCGCGGCGGTAGTCGCGGTCGAGCGAGTCGATCTTGCGCTGGATATCGCGTATCTTCTTTTCGCCGTCCGCTACTATGAAAGGATCAACTATTGAATGCCATTATAATTGGCTCAATTAACTCCTTGGATAATAATGTCACCGGTAACGCAACTTATTGAGATGTCGGCATTAGCATCGCAGTGTCCTTCTGTAAATGTTTCTCCATCCATTATTACTACATAGTCAGTTGGATGAGGCGCATAGATAAATATCAATACGCTGTCTCCTATTTGTATAATCTCGTCTTCGGATCCCGGCTGACCGTTTATATAAATATCGAAACCAAAGTCACAATGAAAACTAACTTGTGAAGGCGCTGCAGACGATTCTTCTGCGCTTGCTTCGGAGCTGCTTTCGAGCGGATCGTTTGATTCGAGATTGGCTATATCTTCATCGGTACACACGATAATATTGCAATTCAGATTCACGACAGAAAAGTCTACAGTTAAAACATGTCCATCTTTATCTCTTGTGGTCGTTCTGGTATAATGCGCACTTATTTCTTCGTAGTTTTCATTGTATAACTTGAAATTATATTCACTAAAGAACCCTTCGTCGGTATTTGGGGTGTTGTCTCCAATGTGGAAATAACTATCGTCAGTAAGCAAATACAAATAAAATGTTGTGATACCGTTTTCGTCGCAAGTGCTGTCGCTTACGTCATAACTACTGTTAATAGCTTTGATATTGTATTTAGTAATGATAGTTCCGGCGCCTATATCTCTCGAAACCACAAACACCATAGTATCGCCGAGGTTCGGCTGGGAGGCGATTTCCAACGTTTTGCCGCCTAAAGAAACGAATGCTTTATCGTCGTGTTGATTAAGCCGGGGCTCCTGACCGAAGATCTCAGCGAGCGCGGACGAAAGCGCGTCGCTCATTTCCAATCCGGTTTCTCCCTCGATCAAATAAGAATCATCCACCACGGCGCCTATAATTTCGCCGTCTTCAAGCGATCGATTCAGCGAACCTTCGGGCGCGTCCTTCAGTTCGCCGTTTGCGCAGATGAAGTAAAACGGGCCGTTTTCAAATTTGCTGACAACATACACGTCGCTGCCGTCTGCGCCGGTCTGCGCGGCGGTATTTACCGCGAAAGCAGTCAGCGCGCCGCGCGCTTCCTGAAGCGCCGCGCTGTGTTTTGCCCTTTGTATGATACCGGAAAAAGCGGGGATGAGCACCGCGGCGAGAAGTGCGATCACGGCTATTACTATCACAAGCTCGACCAGTGTGAATCCGCGTTTGTGCTCACGCGGCTTTCTATCAAAGCTCATTTGTCTTATTCCTCCAACGATTGATAGTTTTAATGTATAATACTTTTCTCCAAAAGTCAACATTTTTTTACTATAAAAACGTCAAAAACCGGGAAAATACGCAAAAAAAGCGCCGCTTATGCGGCGCTTTTCGCTGGTGATCCACCGGAGAATCGAACTCCGGACACCATGATTAAAAGTCATGTGCTCTACCGGCTGAGCTAGTGGATCATTTCTCGACAGCCTCAATAGAATAACACAACGGAGGCGATTTGTCAAGAACTTTTTTTGGGTTTGGCGCAAAAAGTTGCACAATAAACCGCGCGAAAAACTTGATTATTGTATAAAACAGTTCAATAGAAGCGGAAATTGGCTATCACCTTGCCTAAGACGGTGACGTCGCGCGCGTATATAGGGCTCATGGCGGGATTTTCCGGCTGAAGTCTTATGCGTCCTTTTTCGCGGAAGAAGCGTTTGACCGTCGCTTCGTCGTCTATCATCGCGACGACGATCTCGCCGTCTTCGGCGTACTGACGGCTTTCGACCACGACGATGTCGCCGTCGAGTATGCCGGCGTCTTTCATACTCTCGCCCATAACGCGCAGCGCGAACAGGTTGGCGTTGGTGACGCTCATACTCGCGGGGTAATCCACGTAACCGTCGTAATTCTGTATGGCGGTGATGGGAAGTCCCGCCGTGACTTTGCCGAGCAGGGGGACGCGGATCATATTCTCGCCGCCGGAAAAACGGGTGTGTTCCAGCGCGACGGCCCTCGATTTGCCGTCGTTTTTGCGGATATCCCCTTTTTCGTTCAGCTTTCTGAGATACGAATGCGCGGTGGAGGTGGATTTTATGCCGAGCGAAGCGCAGATGTCGCGCACCGAAGGCGCGTAGCCTTCGTTTTCGATAGTCTGCTGCACAAAGTCGAGTACGCGCTGCTCTTTTGTAGTGAGTTCGTTCATTTCGTTTCCTCCGTTTCTGCAGGGAAGCACAGTTCGAACAACTGCTTTGCCCTTGCTTCCTGATTGCTTACATACAGCCAGCCGAAAAGCGTTTCCAGTCCGGTGGCGCGGTGATATTCGTTGCTGCCCGCCGAACGCGGCGTGTGATTGGTCTTTGCGTTGCGCCCGCGCTTGTATATCGCTTCTTCCTCTTCGGTGAGCAGCGGCGTCAGCCGGTCAACCGCGGAAGATTGCGACACGGCGGTCACGAACTTTTTTGCTTTGCCGAAAAGTTCGGAAATGTTGCAGTTCCCGCCGTTGACTATGCGGTCGCGCACCAGCAATTCAAAATACGAATCGCCGATATACGCCAGCACGAGCGGCGAATAGCCGCCGGCTTTTTTCAGATTCTCTTCCATTTCGGCCCCTGCGGCGTGTCTTCGACAATAATGCCGCGATCTTTCAGAATATTTCTTATCTCGTCGGCGCGCGCCCAGTTTTTGTCTTTCTTCGCCTGAGTGCGTTCGGCGAGCATCGCCTCGATCTCGGCTTCTTCGCCGGAAAGTTCTTTGGACTCCTGTTCGGGGACGCGTTTCTTTTCGGCGTGTGCGAGCAGATCGAGCGAAAGCACTTTGTCGAACGAGGCTATAAGCGCAAGCTTGGTCGCGCCGTTGATATCCGCCTTTATCACGTCGTAAAGCGCGGTGACCGCAAGCGAAGTGTTGAGGTCGTTATCCAACGCTTCGCGGAACTTTGAATCGTATTTTTCGTACGCTTCTGCGTCGATTTCTCCGTCAGGCGCTATCTGGGCGATCCTGGCAACGAGTTTATCGTACGATACGGCGGCGTTTTCCATGGCCGACCAGGAAAAGACCAGCACTTTGCGGTAATGCGACATCAGGCAGAAGTACCTGTACACCATTGGATCGAAGCCTTTTTCCTTGAGCAGGGAAACGGTGAGGAATTCGCCCTTGGATTTGGACATCTTGCCGGTCTCGTCGTTGAGATGGCGCACGTGGAACCAAAGGTCGCACCAGTGGTGGCCTAAGTATGATTCGCTTTGCGCGATCTCGTTGGTGTGGTGCGGGAAAGCGTTGTCTATGCCGCCGCAGTGGATATCCAGATGCGGGCCCAGCTCTTTCAAGCTGATGGCGGAGCATTCTATGTGCCAGCCGGGATAACCGACGCCCCAGGGGGAATCCCATTTGAGTTCCTGCGAATCGAATTTGGATTTGGTGAACCAAAGCGCAAAATCGTTCTTGTTGCGCTTGTTGGAGTCTTCGCCTACGCCTTCGCGCACGCCGACTTCGAGGTCTTCGGCGTTGTGCTTGGAAAACACGTAGTATTCGTCAAGCTTTGAAGTGTCGAAATAGACGTTGCCGCCCGCGGTATAGGCGTAGCCTTTTTCGAGCAGAACGGTGATCATTTCGATAAAATCTGCGATACGGGAAGTCGCGGGGACGACGGTGTCGGGCTTGCGGATATTGAGCTCTTTGCAGTCGGCGAAAAACGCGTCTTCGTAGAATTTTGCTATCTCCATCACCGTTTTCTTTTCGCGCTTGGCGCCGAGCAGCATCTTGTCTTCGCCGTCGTCGCTGTCACCGGTGAGGTGGCCTACGTCGGTGATGTTCATAACGCGCTTGACGTCGTAGCCCGAATAGCGCAGGTATTTTTCGAGCACGTCTTCGGCGATATATGTGCGCAGGTTGCCGATATGCGCAAAGTGATATACGGTAGGACCGCAGGTGTACATACGCACGGTGTTGTCCTGCGGGGCAAATTCGTCCTTGTTCCTTGTAAGCGAGTTGTAGAGTTTCATAAAAGAATGCACCTTCTTAAACGGTAGGGTCTATATATTTCCAGTATTCGCGTATATATGTGTACGCCGAAAACAGCGTGAACGCGGTCGTTACGATCATCAGCACGAGCGACACGAAACCTTCGCTTGGCAGCAGGAGCGGCTCGAGTATGACGACGATTATACACAGCATCTGCGAAACGGTCTTGATCTTGCCCCAGATGTTGGCGGGGATGGCGATCTGCTGTTCGCCCGACGCGACGACGAGGCGAAGGGAAGTGACCATCAGTTCGCGGAACACGATGACTATCGACATCCAGAAAAACAGGTTTTTGAGCACTTTGGCCGACATTTCGGAATCAGCAGGGAAAATATAGCCCGAAAAGTTGATGGCGATAAGCGCGGCGAACACCATGAATTTATCGGCGAGCGGATCCATAAACTTGCCGAATCGCGTGACGAGCTTGCGGCTGCGGGCGATCCTCCCGTCGAGAAAATCGGTGATCGCGGCGATTATGAAAATCGCGGCGGAAACGATACGCGCCCAGAATTCGTTGCCGTTGTCGAAGACCGGGTACACCATAAAGAAGACGAAAAACGGTACGAGTATTCCGCGCAGGATAGTGAGTTTATTCGGCAGGTTGATCTTTCCCATTTTCATCCTCCGTAAAGACCGCGCTGCCGATCAGATCGTAGTCGGCGGCCTCGTTTATCTTGATATTGACAAATTCTCCTTCTTTTACGTTGCGCGAAGAGAAGAAATATATTTTACCGTCTATATCGGGGCAGTCGTATTCGCTCCTGCCGAAAAAGCATTCAGAAACGTTGTCGTATCCTTCGCATATGACTTTGAGAGTCTTGCCTATAAGTTGCTTGTTGTGCTTTGCGTGGATCTGTTTCTGGGCGCGCATTACGGCGTCGCAGCGCTTTTTCTTGACCTTTTCGGGCACCTGATCCGGAAAACCGGCGGCGGGGGTGTCTTCCTCGCAGGAGTATTCAAATACGCCCAGCCGTTCGAATTCGGTATCCTTGACGAACTGCAGCAGTTCGGCAAACTGTCCGTCGGTCTCGCCGGGGAAACCGGTTATGAGCGAGGTGCGCAGAGCGATCCCCGGAACGGCGGCGCGCAGTTTGGCTATGACGCCCTTTATGAGCGCGGAATTGCCGCGGCGGTTCATACGGCGAAGGATATCGTCGTTGATGTGCTGAATGGGCATATCTATGTATTTAACCACTTTGGGGTTTTCGGCTATGGTCTTGATAAGACCGTCGGTGATCTTTTCGGGATAGCAGTAAAGGACGCGGATCCATTCGATACCGTCGATTTCGGAAAGCGAATCGAGCAGCGCGTCGAGGCACGGCGAGCCGTAGATGTCGGCGCCGTAATTGGTGGTGTCCTGCGCGACGAGGCATATCTCTTTTACGCCTATCGCCGCCAGATCCTGAGCTTCCGTGATTATCTCGCTCATTTCGCGGCTGCGGTATTTGCCGCGCAGCTTGGGTATTATGCAGTAGGTGCAGTTGTTGCTGCAGCCTTCGGCGATCTGTATATAAGCGAAATGTTCGGGAGTCGTCACGACGCGGTCGCCTCCGAGCGGAGTGCGGCATGGATCGTCGAGCTTGAAATGCTTTGCGCCCTCGTATGCGTCCTTTACGGCGTTCACTACGTCGTCGTATGCGCCGGTGCCGATGACCGCGTCAACCTCGGGCATTTCGTCGAATATCTCTTTGCCGTACCGCTGCGCAAGACAGCCGGCGACGACTATGCCTTTGAGATTGCGGTTCTTCTTGAGCCAGGCGATATCGAGTATGTTGTCGATCGCTTCCTGCTTGGCCGACTGTATGAACGCGCAGGTGTTTATCACCATAACGTCGGCGTCTATATCTTCCGCCACGACGTCAAAGCCGGCGGCGGCGCACTGCGCGATCATCGTTTCGGTATTTATAAGGTTCTTCGGGCAGCCCAAAGACACGAATCCGACTTTTATGGCCATGATTACTCCTTTGAATATTCGGCGAGCGCGGGTTTTATTTCGTCCCAGTCCCAGCCGAGTCTGTAAAGCTTCGCGCCGTATGCCGAAACCGCTTTGGGCGTTGAAAGATCGGCTTTGGGCGCTGTTTTTTCTATAAGTTCGCGTAAGTTGCAGCGCATCGATTCCGCGTCGAGCGAATCGCAGGCGGCAGATATATCTTCGCGTTTGAATCCTTTTGTATAAAGGTACTGCGCGATGCGTTTTGCGCCCCAGAGCCGAGTGCGCGCAAGTTCGTTTGCGTAGCGTTCGGCGAGGGTAGCGTCGTCGATATATCCTTTTTTTGTAAACATATCGACTACGGCGTCGATCACGCGCGGCTCGAACTTGCCTTTTAGCTTTTCCCTGAGCTTGCGTTCCGAAAGGTCGCCGTACGAAAGATAGTTTTCGCTTTTCTTTATACAGGCGAGCTTATCGGCGCAGAACGCCAGCTTTTCCGGGTCGGCGCAAGCGGTCTGCGCGATATCCAGAGCGAGGAAATCCGATTCGGTTATTACGAACGTGCCGCCGCATTCAACGGTTATTTCGTGCTTTGCCTGATCGGCCGATACCGACGTTACGGGCAGCTGCATCAGAATTCTTCGCCCGCGTCTTCGTCGTCGAACGAAGCGCCGAAGCCGTTGGATTTTGAATATGCGGCGCGGATCTTCTTTTCGACCTCTTCCGCAAGTTCGGGGTTTTCTTCGAACATCTTTCTCACGTTGTCCTTGCCCTGAGCCAGGCGCTGACCGTTGTACGAGAACCACGAGCCGGCTTTTTCGAGTATACCGAACTGAACGCCCAGGTCGCAGAGTTCGCTCTGCTTGGAAATGCCTTTGCCGTAGATGATATCGAATTCCGCGCTGCGGAAGGGAGGCGCGACTTTGTTCTTGACGACTTTGCACTTGACGTGGTTGCCCACGGATTCGCTGCCGTCTTTGAGCTGTTCGCCCTTGCGGACGTCTATACGCACGGAAGCGTAGAACTTGAGCGCTCTGCCGCCGGTGGTGACTTCGGGGTTGCCGTAGACGATGCCCACTTTTTCGCGCAGCTGGTTGATGAAAACGACGATACAGTTGGATTTGGATATTGCGCCGGAAAGTTTGCGCAGCGCCTGCGACATAAGTCTGGCGTGAAGGCCGACGTGCGAAGCGCCCATATCGCCTTCGATCTCGCTTCTGGGAACGAGCGCGGCGACCGAGTCGATAACGACGATATCCACGGCGCCGGAACGGACGAGGGAATCGCACACTTCAAGCGCGGTCTCGCCGTCGTCGGGCTGCGAAACGAGCAGGTCGTTTATGTTCACGCCCAGCGCCTGAGCGTATACGGGGTCGAGCGCGTGCTCGGCGTCGATGAACACGGCGGAGCCGCCGTCTTTCTGCACCTCGGCTATCATATGCAGCGCGACCGTGGTCTTACCGGAAGATTCCGGCCCGAATATCTCTATTATCCTGCCCTTGGGGACGCCGCCTATGCCAAGCGCCAGGTCGAGCGAAAGGCTGCCCGTGGAAACGGCTTTGACTTCCATATTGGCGTTGTCGCCGAGACGCATTACGATGCCTTTGCCTTCCTTTTTTTCGAGCTGGGCGAGCGCGGTCTCCAGCGCTTTTCTTTTGTTTTCTCTGCTTATATCGTTTTCCGCCATGATTTATACCTTCCTTTATTAAAATTCTTCAAAATGTCATATCCGAACTAATGTTCACCTTATTCTATCATATCTTTATGTGAATGTCAATGTTTTTCTTCGTCAATTATGCAAAAAAGCAAAACCGCGGCGCGTATCGTGCGCCGCGGGAAAGAATGCGAAAAGGTCTATTCGTACACTTCGGGTCTGAGTATGCCCACGTAGGGAAGATTGCGGTATTTTTCGTCGTAATCCAGCCCGTAGCCGATAACGAAATAGTTGGGTATGACCTTGCCGATGTAATCGGGTTTTATATCGGTCATATGGCGCTCCGGCTTGTCGAGCAGTGTGCAGATCTTTACGCTTTCGGGTCCGCGTTGGATCAGCAGCTCTTTCAGCAGCGAAAGCGTGTTGCCGGAATCGAGTATGTCTTCGATTATGAGGACGTCGTAGCCTTTTACCGAACGGCGCAAGTCGAGCTCGATGTTGATCTTGCCGGAGCTCGAAGTGCCGGCGCCGTACGACGAAACGCGCATAAAATCGATATTGCAGTCGAGCGAGATATTGCGCATAAGGTCGGACATAAAGAGCACGGAACCTTTGAGGATACCCACGAGCAACAGGTTCTTGCCCGCGTAGTCGCGGCTGATTTGTTCGCCGAGCGAACGAACTGTCGCGGCAAGCTCCTCTTCGGAAATAAGGACCTCCTGAACGTCCGGATGGACAGAAGACATAACGATCACGCCTTTCACGAATTTTTGTATATTTTACTACATAAAAGTTTATTTGTCAACACACTACTGTCAAAATCGGAGAAATTGATCAAAAAAGCGAAAATGCTATTGAATTTTCGGTAAAAGGGGTGTATTATAACATTGTTATTATAATGGGACGGAATGAGGGTTCCGTCCGGAAAGGAACAAATATGGACCTGATCACTCTGCAAGAAGCGTTCACAAAATCCGGTTTTGAAAATCTCGCCGAAGACGCGACTTTTACCGATCGTCTGCTTTACGGACTGCGCGTCTGCGCCATCGGTATGCTCATCGTTTTCGCGGTGCTCCTGATCCTTTGCGGCGTCCTTTATCTGTTCAAGCTCTATTATAAGCTTTCGCAGAAGAAAAAGGCGCAGCCTGCCGTCCAGCCCGCGGCCCCCGCTGCAAATACGGGCGCGGACGACGAAGAACTTACCGTAGCCATAGCCACCGCGGCGATCGCCGCCGCACGCAACGATTCCGACGCCGCGTTCAGGATCGTTTCGATCAAAAAAATCGATTAAATTATTAAGGAGACATACAAATGAAAAAGTACATCGTGACCGTCAACGGAACCAAATACGAAGTAGCTGTTGAAGAAGCAGATCCCAACGCAGTTTACGCTCCCGCTCCCAAAGCCGAAGCTCCCAAAGCAGAAGCCCCCAAGGCCGAAGCTCCCAAAGCCGCTCCTGCGGTATCCGGAGAAGGCGCCAAAGTCAACGCGCCGCTCCCCGGCAATATCCTTAAAGTCAACTTCGCCGTAGGCGACGCCGTCAAAAAAGGCGACGTCCTCTGCATACTCGAAGCTATGAAGATGGAAAACGAAGTCCTTGCCCCTTGCGACGGCACCGTTAAATCCGCCGCCGCCAAAGGCGCCACCGTCAACACCGGCGATCTCATATTCGTTATAGGCTGACACGGCGTTCTATTCTATAATAACTGAAAAGGGGTATAGTTTTGGAAATAATCAACTCTTTCAAACTCATATTTGAAAGATCCGGTTTCGCAGCTATCGACTGGAAGACCGTCGTGATGTACGTCATCGTCGGCGTCCTCTTCTATCTGGCTATCGTCAAAAAGTTCGAACCGCTTCTTCTCGTGCCGATCGCTTTCGGCATGCTGCTTGCGAATCTTCCGCTCGCCGGACTTTATCATACCGAGATCTTCATCAATGACGCCGGCGCCATCGACTGGGGCGCTCTTGCGCACGACGGGGGACTTATCGACTTCCTCTATCTCGGCGTCAAGCTCGGCATCTATCCGCCGCTCATATTCTTAGGCGTAGGCGCCATGACCGATTTCTCCCCGCTTATAGCCAATCCCAAATCCATCCTGCTCGGCGCAGCCGCGCAGCTCGGCGTTTTCGTGGCCTTTATAGGCGCGCTGCTTCTGGGCTTCTCGGTCGTTTCGGCCGCTTG
>JAEEGI010009501.1_pt1 | contig 21288 bp, 3 predicted proteins | sample 8958751 | NCBI WGS metagenome assembly JAEEGI01 (sample SAMN16246545, study PRJNA631951) | gut metagenome | biome: gut microbiome; feature: rumen; material: KS-attached | host: Bos | place: Iran: Karaj | collected 2018-10 | reverse complement strand
AACGTTGTCCGATTTGTCATCGACGAAGCCCACTGCTTCTCGGCATGGGGACACGACTTCCGCGTCGACTATCTCTATATCGGCGACTTCATCCACCGTCTACAAGAGCAGAAACAACAACGGCAGACCATCGCCATTTCATGCTTTACTGCCACTGCCAAGCAGAAGGTCATCAGTGACATCTGCGACTATTTCCACCGAAAACTAGGCCTCACCCTCAAAGTCTTTGCCGCCAAAGCCGAACGCAAAAACCTTCACTACAGCGTCATCCATTCCGAAACCAACGACGACAAATACCAGCAGCTGCGTAACCTTATTCTCGGCCATCGCTGCCCCACTATCATCTATGTGTCGCGCACTCGGCGCACGCGCGAGATAGCCGAACACCTCACTGCCGACGGCATTCGTGCCCTTCCTTTCAACGGCAAGATGGAGGCCACAGAGAAGGTTCACAACCAAAATGCATTCATGACGGGCGAGGTGCAGGTAATCGTTGCCACCTCCGCCTTCGGCATGGGGGTAGACAAGAAAGACGTGGGGCTGGTCGTTCACTTCGACATCAGCGACTCGCTTGAAAACTATCTTCAAGAAGCCGGTCGTGCCGGTCGCGACCCCGAAATGCAGGCCGAATGCTATGTACTCTATTCCGACAGCGACCTCGACAAGCATTTCATCCTACTCAACCAGTCCAAACTCAGCATCAGCGAAATACAGCAAGTATGGCGCGCGGTCCGCGACCTCACAGCCAAATACGAAAAGGTAAGCTGCTCACCGCTAGAGATAGCACGGCAGGCTGGTTGGAACGAAGAGGTATATGATGTCGAAACTCGCGTCAAGGCTGCCATCGCTACTTTGGAGGAAGCAGGCTATCTACAGCGTGGCAACAATGTCCCCCACATCTTCGCCACTGGAATCACCGTCAGAAGCATGGACGAGGCACGGCATCGACTGACCCTATCACCCTTGTTTGACGACACTTCGCGAGAAGAGGCCGCCCGCATCATCCGCTCACTCATCAGCAAACGAGCCACCAGCAACAGCGATGAGTCCGAAAGCCGCATCGACTATCTGGCCGACACCCTAGGCATGAGCAAAGAAACCGTCATCCGCAATGTCAACCTCATGCGCCAAGAGGGTATCCTTGCCGACACTCGCGACATGATAGCCTGGCTTGGCAAGGACTCCTCACTACGCAAACTTGATGCAGCCCTGCACCTCGAACAGTTCATACTCTCACACCTCAGCGAAGATACCTGCCAACTCAACTACAAGCAACTGAACCAAGAAGCCCAGTCGGCAGGATACAAATCATGCACCACACGACAACTGCGCACCCTCCTCTACTTCCTCACTCTCAAAGGCTATATCCGCAAAGAAGAGCACACCGCCACGGGCAACGTGTCGCTCCATCTAATGGCACCACCCGACACCATCGCTGCCCGTCACCAACAGCGCGCCCTCATCTGCCGTTTCATCCTTTCGCAACTCTCCGCCATCAATAAGAAAGATGAGCCCGTCACTTTCTCACTAGTCCACCTGCTGCAACAATACACCCAAAGCAGCCACGAACTGCAGTTTGGCGACACAACCAAAGCCACCGTCACCGACTTCGAGGAGGCATTGCTCTATCTTACCAAAACCAAGCTGCTCAAGATTGAGGGAGGATTCCTAGTCTGTTACAACACTATACAGCTACACCGCCTGGCCGAGCGCCGCACCCGCTACGGCAAAGAGCAATACCGCCTGCTTGACGAATTCTACAAACAGCGCATCCAACAAATACACATCGTTGGTGAATACGCCAACCTCATGGTGCGTGACTACAATGCCGCACTCCAATACGTCAACGACTACTTCACTCTCGACTATCGCAAATTCATCAACAAATACTTCAAGGAAAATCGTTCAGAAGAAATTCGGCATAACATCACCCCCGCCAAATACAAGAAACTCTTTGGCGAGCTATCTGAGCAACAACTCAAGATTGTTAACGACCGACTGTCGCGCTACATTGTTGTCGCCGCGGGACCAGGCAGCGGCAAGACACGCCTGCTGGTTCACAAACTAGCATCCCTCTTGCTGCTTGAAGACGTGAAACACGAGCAACTGCTGATGCTTACCTTCTCCCGTTCTGCCGCCACTGAGTTCAAGAAACGCCTTATCGGACTGGTGGGCAATGCCGCACACTTTGTCGACATCAAGACCTTCCACTCCTTCAGTTTCGACCTCCTCGGGCAGTTGGCCGACCAAGAAGAGTTTGACAACATCGTACTACGCGCCGCCGAGATGATTGAAAGTGGCGAGATGGAAGAATCCAAGATAGCCAAGGCTGTGCTAGTCATTGACGAGGCACAAGACATGAGCGCTGACGAATACCGACTTCTCCAAGCCCTCATGCTCCGGAACGAAGAGATGCGTGTTATCGCCGTAGGCGACGACGACCAAAACATCTATCACTTCCGAGGCTCCGACTCCGCACACCTCCGCGCCCTAGTCGACCAACATGGTGCCACCCTCTACGAAATGACCGACAACTATCGCAGCGACAGCTCTATCATCCGACTCTCAAACCAATTTGTCACCCTACTCCCCAATCGCATGAAGCAGACACCTATCCAGTCTGTCGCTACTGCCGAAGGCAATGTTGCCCTACACCGCTACTCCCCCACATCCATCATTCCACAAGCCATCGCCACCATACATCCGCAAGGCACCACCGCCGTTCTCACCCTCACTAACGAACAGGCGCTCCTCGTTGCCCATCAGCTTCGCTGTCGTGGGCTCCATCCAAGGCTCATCCAGAACATGAGCGAATTCTCGTTCGCCAGACTCCTTATCGTTCGCCACTTCCTTCAAGGCATTAATGCCGACACTGGCAGCACCATACCTCATACCCTTTGGAACCAAGCCAAACAGCACACCCTCGATACCTTCCGTGATAGCAGCTGTGCCGACATACTGCAACGTTTTTGTGCTGACTTCGAGGCCACTCACCGCACCCTCTATCGCAGCGACCTCACCGAATATCTGGCCGAATCCAACATCGAAGACTTCATATCCACCGACGACACTACCATCCTCGTCTCCACTATCCACAAAGCAAAAGGTCGCGAATTCGACACCGTCCACCTACTCCTTGCTGACCTTGGCGATATCGATCCCGACCGTCTCCGCACACTCTACGTCGGCATCACCCGCGCAAAGCACAGCCTCATCATCCACACTGACAGTACCCTCTTTGACCCATTTGCCACACCCATCGTCCACCCCTACATGGCTGGCTACACCCCACGCATCTCTATCCCACTTACACATAAGGATGTTTTTCTCAGCTACTTCAAAGACAAGCAAGACCTCATCCTACCCATTCGCGACGGTTCACCCCTACGCTACTCCAACGGTTATTTCGTCACTCCGAAAGGAGCCTACGTCGCCACCCTTTCCAATGCCATGCGCGACCGCATCGCCCAATTTCAAGCAAAAGGATACCACGTCACCGATGCCGAAGCCACCTTCATCGTTGTATGGCATCCACAAGACGACCCACAAGAATACGCCATCATCCTACCCACCGTCATTCTCGACGGAACCACATGAACACCAAACAACACTGCATCATACTAATCTGCCATAAACCCTAAGGACCGATTTGGGTTAAATGTGCCGTTTGCACGTTATCCTATTAACCCCGCATCGCGTTAAATTCACATCTGGTGGGCTCTAAAAATAGGATTAAACGAAATCCCCTACGGGGAATAACTATTGCTAATCAATGCGTTTCTATTGAACGAAAAGCCCTGACGGGCTATTCTAGAGGTTGCCATCTCAATATTGTTGTTCGTGTAGTTCGCATTTGTCAAAAATAAATATTGGATGGTTGGGGATGAATACTATTTGAAAAAAAAGTGACATTTTCCGTCAAAAAAAGTTGTTATTTAGGAAAATTTTGTATATTTGCACTGCATAAACTAAAAAGAAACTAACAGCTCATTGTTCACAATGGACTGGTTAGAGGTGCATTAATTAGTGAATAAATGATATTGAATTATTGACAAAAAATTATATTTATGAAAAAACAACTACTATTTCTGCTTACATGCATCATGATGCTGGCGGCGGCGAACCGTGTAGGTGCGCAATGCACCGGAGGAGCCCCGCAGTGCAACATCACGATTGAGATGCACGACAGTTATGGCGATGGCTGGAACAACGGCCAGCTATATGTGTATCAAGGTACGACGCTAAGAGGTTCGGTAGGCCTGACCGACTATGTTTCGCAAGGCGAAGCAACGGTGGCGGTCTGCCCCGACTCGATTACGTTCGTGTGGTCGTCGGGCAGCTGGGACAGCGAAGTTTCGTTTGAAGTAATCGGCGCAGACGGCGACACGCTGCTGGCCGTCGCCCATGCGTCGGACTATGCCAACGGCGACACGATGGCGACGGTGTGGTACCAATGCCCCACCTGTCCGCGTCCGAGCGGCCTGCATGTGGTGACACGCAGCCACAACCAGCTACAACTGGCATGGAACTCCACTGGAAACAGCACCTCGTGGCAAGTGGAGTATGGTCTAGCAGGTTTCACTCCCGGCAGTGGCACCACTCTGACGGTCACCACGACTGCGGCGACGCTGACGGGTCTGGACTCGGCACAGTGGTACGACGTGTATGTGACCGCACTGTGCGACGGCAATGAGACCAGCACACCACGCTACGGACATTTTGCCACCCTTTGCGGTGTGAACACCTGCGACATGTTCTTCTTTGTACGAGACTACAACTGGGACGGCTGGCAGGGCAACGGCATCGAAATCTACCAACGCGGCAGCCTGATTGATTTTGTGACGCTTGACAATGGTTATATGGACTCAGTCTATGTGCCCCTGTGCCACGACAGTGTGACGCTGGTGTGGCATCAGGTGAACGAAGACAGCGAGAGCCAGTTTATGGTATACGACCTCAGCCACCGCCTTGTGGCGGAACGCGAGGGATGGGACCTCTACGACGGCGACACACTCGCCTCGGTGATGAACAACTGCAACGCCTGCCCCTATCCCGAGTGGGCAGAGTTGGTTCATGTGGACACGACACACGCCACTATCACATGGCCCTCGACGGGTGCGGCAAGCTATGTGCTGAAGCTCTTCTATAATTGGGAGACGCTGGTGAGTACCGTCACAACTACAGATACATTCTACACATTCACGTCGTTGATGCCCAATTCGGAGTATATGATAAATGTAGCCTCGCTCTGCGGCACAGATACCAGTGGCTGGAACGAGGTATGGATACAGACCAATGCGGCGTGGACACCCATTCTATATGTGACCACCTCGGGTGACGACTACGACAACGACGGCTCGAGCTGGAGCAACGCCTTAGCCTCGCCTGCCCGGGCCACGAGCCTGGCCTCGCTGCTATGTGATCAATATGGAATGACCCCCGAAGTGTGGGTGGCCGAAGGCACATATTCGAGCTACATCCGCCTGTCGCCCAGCCTGCACGTGTACGGCGGCCTGGTGGGCAACGAGCCGGCTAACTACGACATGTCGCTGCGCGACCTGACGGCACATCCCTCAGTTCTGAGTTATGGCAGCAGCAACATTGTGGCGCAATACTCCGACCTTACCGACAGCACCATGTCATGGGTCGACGGCTTTACGCTTACGGGCGGCTATTATACGGTGGTGAACATACGCGACTATGCCCAGCTGCGCAACTGCACCATCACAGGCAACTCAATGTCGAATACGTTGGTGCGTATACAAAACTATAATAACGGACCTAACAAGCCCGCATCGCTGCTCAACTGCTCGATTGTGGACAATACCAGCACCAATTCGTACATCGTGCAACTTATCAACGCCCGCGCCGAGAACTGCCTGATTGCCCGCAATTCGGCACGCTACTATGCAGTGACACTATGCGACAGCAGTGTGCTGTACCACTGCGATGTGATTGGCAACAACTGCCAGAACTACAATACAGTGGCCGGCAGCAGCTACAACAACAGCATCTACAGCCGACTGGAGAACACCATTGTGTGGGGCAACACTCGTAGTGGCAGTAGCGGCAGCAGCTACCAGCTGACTGGCTCCCTTATTGTCGACCACTCCGCCATACAGGGCGGCTACAGCGGCACGGGCAATGTCAGTCTGGCGGCACAGAACGAGGGTACCGACTTCACGGCACAATATCCCCACTTTGCCGACCCCACTAATGACTACCGCCTGACCGAGGGCTCAGCCTGCATCGACGCGGCTGCCGGCACTCCGAGCATGGCGACCGACCTGATGGGCCGCCCACGTGTGTACGGCACGGCTGCCGATATAGGCTGCTACGAGTGGCAGGGCGAGATTGTGTGCAGCGCAGTGGCAATGGCACAGGTAAGCGAGGTGACGAGCTATTCCGCCCGCGTGGAGTGGCTGGCACCACGTTCCAACTATATGCTCTACTATGCCCAACAGGGCAGCACGGCATGGGATTCCGTGGCAGTGGATGCCGAGGTCATGGGCGATACTACCAGCGGCAACCGCACCTGCCGGGTGACACTGAGCGGCCTGACCGCCCTGACGGAATATGTGGTGCGGCTACGTACCATCTGCTCCGACAGCGTGAGCGGCGACTATGAACTGACGTTCTTTACAGACTGCCCCGACTATGTGGGATCTGTCCTCATAGGCGACACCATTGACTATTACACCTCCCAGGGCAACTTCTTCCCGACCCAGACATACTACAACTACTCTGCCACACAGCAGATTTATCTGGCTTCGGAACTGACAGGCATTTCCTCCATCAGCCAACTCGACTTTTTCTACATCTACAGCACTCCCATCACCCGTCGGCTGAAGATTTATCTGGGACACACATCGCTGGACGCTTTCAGCGGAACGTCTGACATTTTGCCCGAGAGCCAGCTGACACTGGTGTACAGCGGCGAGTATACTTTCAGCAACACGCCTCGCATGAACACCATCCAGCTACAGACTCCATTTATCTACAACGGTACCGACAACCTGGTGCTGGCGGTCATCGACTCCACTGGCACCTGGCAGTCTAATGCCAACAAGTTCCTCACCTTCTCGGCACCGAACCGTTCGCTCTACTATTATCGCGATGGCAGTTATGTCGACTTTACATACGGTTCCTTCAATATGGGCAGCTACTGCAATGTACTGCACATGCCGGGCGAATGCGACACTACGGCCTGTCCCGCTCCCCACTACAGCGTAACGGCAGGTGTCAACACCGCAACGGTGGACTGGGCTGCCAGTGGCACAGTGGTAATCGAATACCGCGAGAGCGGAGCCACCGACTTCACGGCTACCACCGTGACCCCGTCGACTACTGGAAGCACCACGCTGACAGGGCTGTCGCCCTACAGCGAGTATGAGGTGCGCGTATGCAACATCTGCAGCACAGGCGACTCCAGCCGCTGGATAAGCCGCACATTCACAACGTTACCACCCAATGTGCAACGGCTCTACGTGAAGTCCGATGCCACTGGCGACGGTAGCGGCACCAGCTGGGCTAATGCGATGACCGACATAGATCATGCGCTGCAACTTGCCGATGCCTGTTACTCTGTCTACGGCACCTTGTGCGATATCTGGGTGGCGGAAGGCACCTACTATGGCGACACCACACGCAACTATGCCTTCGGCATGGTGCCAGGCGTGCGCCTCTATGGCGGACTGCAGGGCAATGAACCTGAGAACTACGACTTGAGCCAGCGCGACCTTGCGGCACATCCCACCATCCTCGACGGTGCAGGTGCCCGACAGGTGGTGAACCTCAACACCAGCATCTACCGTCAACGCAACGCAGTTATCGACGGCGTCACCATCCAGAACGGATACACCTCCAGCAATGGCGGCGGCGTGTATGGATACCGTCTCGACCTCAGGCGCAGCGTGATACGCTATTGCGTGTCGAACGGCAACTATGGCGCAGGCGCGTATATTAGCAACGGCTCGCTTAACAACTGCCTAATATACGGCAACAGCGGTTCTTACTATGGCGGCGGAGTATATGCATACTATTCCAATATCAACCACTGCGACATTGTGGAGAACAGTGCCAGTTATTATGGCGGCCTATACTACTATTACGGCGACACCCTGTCCAACAGCATCGTCTGGGGCAACCGCCGCAACAATGGCTATGACGACCAAGTATCTATCTATGCTAACTCTTTCAGCCACTTTGCCACCGACTGTGCATTAGATGGCGACAGCACCATACTGCAACTCGCCCATGCCAACGAAGGCACTGACGACAGCCTCTATGTGCGCTTCGTCAGTCCTGTGGACCACGACTACCGCCTGAAGCCCACCTCTGCCTGTGTGGATATGGGCGTTGCCAGTGCCGCCAGCATCGACCTGGGCGGCAGCACCCGCCTCTACGGCACGGCTCCCGACTTGGGCTGCTACGAGTATCACGGCGAGCGATACTGCACACGTCCCACGCTGCTGACGGTGAGCAACGTGAACGGCTTTGCGGCCTTGGTGTCGTGGCAGAGCGACCTCGATACCGTGATACTGGAGTATCTGCTAGCAACCGACACAGCCAACGCCAATCCTGAGTGGACTACGATAATGGTTGTTGGGCAGCAGCATCTGTTGATGCCCCTCGTCTCCGACACCACCTATCTGGTTCGTACCAAGGCTGTGTGCGGAAGCGGCTACAGCCCCTATTCCGACATTGTCGAATTTACCACCACCTGCGGTGCGGGCGTAAGCGAGATTACTCTAGGCGACACAAGCAGCTATGGTACCTCACACCTCCCCCTGAATGCCTATTACAGCTATAGTTACACTCAGACGCTCATCGATGCCGACGAGCTGGGCAACCAGCCCACCACCATCGATGCCCTCTATTGGCAATACATCTATAGTTCCCCCAGCACGAGGTCGATACAGATATATTTGGGTGAGACCGATTTGAGCGTTCTTACGTCTAGCGACGTAGTGCCAGCAAGTGCGCTGACATGCGTCTTCACAGGCTCGGTGACGTTCAACAACACAAACACATGGACTGCCATCCCGTTGCAGCAGGCTTTCAATTACAGCGGTACCCACAACCTGGTAGTTGCCGTTATCGACAATACCGGCAGTTGGAGCTCTCCGAGTAACCGCTTTGCTACGCATCAGACCGACGAGGTGAAGTCAATATACCTCTATCGCGACGGCTCGCCATACTCCGTTAGCGAAAGCTACTCGTTCAGCACAACCAACCAACGTGCCAACATGCGCATACCGTCGAGTTGCGTCGAAACAAGCTGTCCCACGCCTAACCTGATAAAGGTTGCCGTCACACCTACCACTGCCACCTACCGCACCGTCACCATGGGACCGATGCAGATGCAGTATCGCGCCGAAGGCAGCGACAACTATATCGACCTCATGCCCGCCGACACAGTTACCATCAGCGGACTGCTACAGAATACCAACTACGAGCTGCGGGTAAGGACCATTTGCGGTGTGGGCGACACCTCGGTATGGAAAACAGCAGTGTTCACCACTACGGTGCAGCCGCTCGAACGGCTATATGTCACCGCCGAGGGGGCAGGGCTACACAACGGCTCGTCGTGGAACAATGCCACCGCCGACCTCAACTGGGCTGTCAGCACAGCCAACGTCATACACAACACCTTCAATCTCCGCCCGCAGGTGTGGGTGGCCGAAGGTACCTACTATGGCAACACCACTGCAGCCAACGCCTTCACCATGCTGGCCGGCGTAGACGTATATGGCGGCTTTGAAGGCAACGAGCCCGCAACATTCGACCTAGCTACCCGCAACATCGAGGCACATCCCACAGTGCTTGACGGACAAGGGGTGCGCCGCGTGTTGTACCAAACCACCCAGCTATCGAACGACAGCATTACGTGGGACGGCTTTACCATCACCGGTGGACAGGCTGGCAACGACAACGGCGGCGGAGCCTATCTGCAGCAAGGCGGTATACTTGCCAACAGCACCGTGACCCATTGCCGCGCCTACTACGGTGGTGGTGTATACAGCTATTATGGCACACTGCGCAACTGCATTATATCCAACGACAGTGCCTACACTGGCGGCGGCATATACAACTACTACGGCAAGGTGCGGCACTGCACTATCACGGGCAACCAAGCTAACAACTACGGCGGTCTCTACCAAAGCAGCGGAGTTACCTCAAACAGCCTCATAGCCAACAATACCGCACAATATTACGGCGGTGTATATATGTATAGCGGCTCGATGTACAATTGCGACATTGTCGCCAACCTCACCACCAGCTCCACCTCGCTCAACTATGCCTCCTACACTAACTTCTACAACACCCTCTTCTGGGGCAACCGAAGCAGTTCGTCGACGACAACACGGCTACAGGTCTCAGTCAGCAGCAGCTCCACCACTTTCAACCACAGTGCTTTTGAGACACAGATGCCCGAAACTGGCAACACCAACGAGTGCATTATCCTCTCATCAAGTAACAGCGGTGCACTCACCAGCCCGATGTTTGTTCAACCCGCCTATGGGGTAGGAATGGACCATGCTGACGGATGCAACTGGACGCTACAAGAGGGTTCCATACTGATTGACAGAGGCTCAACCGACAGCACGATTTATACCAACCCGAATTATGGACCTGCCACCGACCTCGCAGGCTATGACCGTCTGCAAAGCAATGGAAGCGACATAGGCTGCTACGAATCGCCTTACAACGGCATCATCATGCCCACCTATCCCGATAGTATCGTCTATGTGACCTCAACAGGCGCGGGGCAGCAAGACGGCAGTTCGTGGAGCAACGCCCTAGCCAACATCAACGACGCCGTCATCTACTCCATCATGAACGGACACCTGCCTATCTGGGTGGCGGAAGGCACATACTATGGCGACACCACAGCCGCAGGAGCCTTCTCTATGATGGATGGAGTGAACATGTATGGCGGCTTTGTGGGCAATGAGCCTCCGACCTACGACCTCAGCCTTCGCGACGTTGAGGCACATCCAACCATCCTTGATGCACAACACACTGGCCGTGTGATTAACCAAGCATCCAATTTCAACACCCTCACAGTGGTTGACGGCTTTGTGTTGCAAAACGGCTTGGTTACCAACCAGCCGGGTGCGGGCGTGACACTCCGCCACAATGGACGGCTGCGTAACTGCACGGTGCAGAACAATATTATCATCGTCACTAACTCATACGCCTCCTACGGTATCGGAGTCTACATCAGTAATACAAACAATTACGATACTGTCCTCGACCACTGCGTAGTACAAGGCAATGGTTATCAGAATCTGCGACCCAATGGGTACACCACCTATGTTTATGGCGGCGGTATCTACATCGGCACCAATGCTGTCATTGCCAACTGCGAAGTATATGGCAACAGCAGCTACTACGGAGGTGGCATCTATTCATCGTATGGCCAAATATACAACACCATCGTCGCTGGCAACCAGGCACGGTCGTATGCAGGAACGTATCTCAGTTATAGCAACATGTACAACAGCGTTGTTGCCAACAATACTTCCACATACAATTACGGCGGTGTATATAACTCTGGTAGCTCCTATATATATAACTCCATCATCTGGAGTAATAAGGTGAACTATCTGTCCGACAATGTGGGTGGCGCACCCTACATGTACAACTGCGCCGTGGAGGGCGGCTATGCCGACGGCACCAACATCATAGAACTTGCCGCTACCAACGACGGCACCAGCGGCACCGACAATTACGTCCGCTTCATTGACCCCAACCAGCACAACTATCGCCTACATCCTGCTTCACACTGCCTGGACTATGGCGACAGCAGCTACAGCCATCTCGCCACCGACATTGACGGCAACCCACGCATACTGGGCAACAACATCGACCTGGGAGCGTACGAGAACGAGGCGAGCACCACATGTCCCTCGCCACTGAACCTACGCAGTTTGGCCATAACGGGTACCAGTGCCACCTTCGCCTGGTCGCCGCAAGGGTCGGAGAACCAGTGGCTGTTCACTATCCAGGGCGGCGACGGCACGTTGGACAGCAATATTACCCTCACCGACACCACCGTGACGGTGACAGGACTGAGCCTGAACAGGAGCTACACCTGCTACGTGCGCGCCAACTGCGGAAGCGAATACAGCATCCACTCGCCACAGCTGACCATCACTACATTGTGCGACTCCACGACGTTGACACCGCTTTCGGCATTCACCACATTCCTGCCTGCCGACAGCACTTTAATCTACGACCAGCAAGCCGACTTCTCGTGGTCGGCCCTACCCGAAGCCACTTCCTACGACTTCTATATATGGAAGGGTGACGTGGAGCCTACCACTCCTAGCGTAACGGGACTCACCGCTACCACACTCAACAGCTACCCACTGCCCAACTACGAACGCGGAGCCTACTACCACTGGAAAGTGGTGGCTTGGAACGAGTGTATCAACCGCACCAGCCCCACCCATGTGCTACGCGTCAATCCACTCCCCAACCTGCATGTGTCGCAAGTCACATGTTCCAGCCCTGTTGCCAATCAGCCAATGACAGTGACATGGACTGTGCAAAACGATGGAGAGGGTTCCACCCCGATGGGAACTACATGGACTGACTATATCTGGCTCTCAGGTGTCGACGGTGTGGGCGGCGGCTTCTGGTATGGTGTCGACGAGGTGCTGCTGGCACAAGTGCCGAACCTTACCTCGCTCGACGCTGGCGACTCGTACACCAACTCGGTCACTGTGACAATACCCGAAGACTACATCGGAGGCTACTATCTCTTTGTGATGACCGACCTCTATGCCGTACGCGACCTGAATTATTACGCAGCCGGACTCAGTGGACCTCCTGATCCCTACACTCCATCTGCCACAGGCAATCCTTACCCATATCTCGCCGGTACCATGCGTGGCAGTCAGACAGTGTCTGAAACGAACGACGCAGACAATTTCTTCTACAAAGTACTTAACATACTTCCGCCTCCGTCGCCCGACCTGCGAGTAACGCACGTGTCGCATCCCATCAATGCCTTCTCCAACTCCGACATCACGGTGGGTTGGACCATTGCCAACCAAGGCAGCTCCACAGCGACAGGCGGTTGGTACGACGACATCTATATCCAGATGGGTTCAGAACTGAATATGGCAGAAGCTCACCGCCTCGCCCGCGTGAAACACAATGGCGGCCTGGCAATCGACAGCAGTTATCAGGCTTCGGCCACGGTACATCTGCCCATCAGCTATTCTGGCACCTACAATATATTCGTGGTGACCGACATACTCGATAGCGTGTACGAAAGTATCTACGAGAGCAACAACACCACGGTGTCGCAACAGACGATAGACATTGTGATGTCGCCCCTCTCCGACCTGACCGTGACCAGCGTGAACATGCCCGCCAATATCTCACCCCGCTGCACCTACCCAGTCAGTTGGACAGTAGCAAACATTGGCACCGCGACAACGGAGAAAGCACAATGGCACGATGCCCTCTACCTCTCTTCAACTCCCACATATAGCACTTCTACCTCCACTTTCTTAAAGCACGTGGAACACAATGGTGTCATTGGCATCGACAGCAGCTATACACGGACGGAGAATATCACCATCCCTGCCATACTTTCGGGGTCTTACTACCTGATTGTAAGAACTGACTATCGTGACAGCATCTTTGAATACCTGAACGAAAACAACAACACAGGTGTCAGCACACAGCCGGCACAAGTGCTGCTACCCGACTTGGTGGTTGGCAACGTGATGATGGAGAACAGCGTCGCGGTAGGCGACACGCTCCATATTCAGGCATATATCAAGAATATCGGACAGGGCACTGCATACAACCAGATCACGGTCAGCTTCAATGCAGGTGGACAGCCTGCGAACAAGGGCGTACAGTGCGAACTCGCATCAGGCGACAGCGTGATGGTCACCTGCCTGCTCAAACAACCATGCGTCAACACCACCCAAGGTGAGTTGACCATTCAGGCTGACGTGAACAACAGCATCTACGAAGGCTCTGCCACTTCTAACAACGCCAAGACGATTGCCTACACTGTGCGCCGTGCCGACCTGACAGCAAACGCCATCAGCTATGCCGATACAAGCTGGTCTGGCACTTCAATGCCTGTCGTCATCGCGCTGAGCAATATAGGCACCGTGGCGGTGAACGATACCGTGGGGATGACCATGTATGTCAGCACCAGCAGCATCACCTATACCGTCAATGCCGCCAACCGCGTTATGGAGAGTCGAGAATGGATGCACCTGCCAGCGGATAGCAGCATCGTGGTGATACGCAACGTCACCCTGCCCAACGGTATAGAGGGCGATTACTACCTGCATCTGGTAATTGACCCCACCAACCAAATCTGTGAACAGAATGAGACGAACAATGTGACACATGGCAGCACATCGACACACGTGAACCTGAGTCCATATCCCGATTTGATAGTCCGCAATCTGGTGACAGACGACACCCTCAGCGTGGGCCAGACCGTGCCATTCAACTTCAATCTCATCAACCAAGGCATCGCTGCAGCACAGGGCAGCATGACAACCAAGGTGTTCATGTCGCTGGGTGCCACCTACAACAGCGCACCCCTCATCGAAGTGGCAACACTTCAGCAGACGGTGAACATCGGCGTAGGCGACACCATGGCGTGCATTGCCACAGGCATGATACCCACCAACGTCAATGCCGGCTTCTACTACTTCTATGCCGTGACCGACTACAACAATGCCTTCTATGAACACACAGGCGAGAACAACAACACTGTTCGCAGTGCACTCACCTTTGTGAAGCTCTACCCGCTCGACCTGATGATCGACTCCATCAGCGGACCCACAACAGTGGATTGGGGTCAGCAGGTCACCTACACCGTCATTGTCACCAACAATAGCAACGTGACCACCTCGGCAGCACGCTGGGCCGAACGGCTCTATCTAACACAAGACGGTGCCATCAGCACCAGTATGCCCTATCTGGAGCAGAACCACACCACGGCCCTGCAACCAGGCGAAAGCTATCAGGTGAATTTTGAGGTAACGATACCCTACGGTTCGCCCTCGACACTCTATCTAGTGAGCATCTGCGACTACAACCGCAACAACCCCGACATCAACTTGGTGAACAACCAGTTCACGAAAGCCATTACTGTCAACTCTGTGCCCACGCCCGACCTGCAGATCAGCAACGTTGAGGTAATTGGCGACATCGTAAGTGGACAGCCCTTCCAGCTGGCATACACGGTGACCAACGTCAGCGAAACACCTATGGCGGAACAGCGCTGGGTCGACAGGGTGTCGATGTCATACACGCCTACACTCAGCAGCTCGTCACAACAACTACTGCTGAAACCTCAGGAGAGAGCCCTGCCGTCTGGCAGCAGCTATCGCGACACGATGGAAGTAACCATTCCTCTGCCCAATCAGGGTTCAAGATATCTGGTGGTACAGGCTAATGCCCAACTCAACTTCTACGAGACGATACAGGACAACAACCTAACGGCACTACCCGTCACCATAACCCTGCCACCACCGGGCGACTTGGTGGTGTCGCGCATCGCGACACCCGACACCGTGGTGAGCGGCAGCCGCAGCACGCTGCATTGGACCGTCACTAACATTGGAGCCAACGACATCACTGGCAGAGGCCTCGGTTCGCTACTGTACCTGTCGGGTGACGACCAGTTCGATGCCAACGACCGTCTGCTAGGACGTACCGATGTGGGCCAGATTAATCTTGCCCCGGGCGACTCTCTGTTGCAGCAACTCTCCACCCGCATCTACGGCGTGGCAGAGGGCAACTACTACATCATTGCCAAGACTGATGTGCGCAACGCCTTCTACGAGGACAACGAGAACAACAACACAACAGTCTCCACCCTGCCGCTATACGTCAAGGTACGCGAGCTACTGTTCAACACTCCTCTAACGGACACCCTCTACAATGGCGAACCCAACGACTATAAGCTGAACGTGGGTACCCACCGTAACGAGACCGTGCGTCTGCATGTGGAGAGCAACGACTCGCTGCATGGGGCAGTGAACATGATATATGTATCGCACAACACCGTGGGCGACAACCTCAACTACAACCTCTCTACCCTCGGACAGTATACCGCCAATCCCGAGTTATACATCCCCTCCACTCGTGCTGGCTATTATGGTGTAAGCCTCTACGGCTCGCTACCTGCCAACACAATGCAGGTGGTGACCGTTACGGCGGACATCTTGCCCTTCGAGTTGCGCAGCATCAACCCCACCGAAGGCGGCAACAACGGCGGCGTGACGATAGAGATGAACGGCTCGCGCTTCCGTCCCGACATGAAGGTGTGGATGCTGCACGGTGGCGATACTCTGTTTGCCGACACGCTATTCTATAGCAGCTACTACCAAGCATTCGCCCACTTCGACTTGAACGGAGTCGACACCGGTCTCTACAGCATGGGCGTACTTAACTATTGTGAAGGCGAGGCAATGCTGCAGGATGTGTTCCACGTGACCGGGGCAAGCCCCGACGGGCTGGGTTACCACCTAGTGTTCCCCAACTCACCACGACCCAACCGCACCATCAGCATGATGCTAGAGTATGGCAATATGGGCAACACCGACATCCAAGGAGCTGTGCTTGAAGTGCAGTCGGTAGGCGGCACCTACATCGCACTGACACCCGAAGGACTGTCGGAGCAGGGCACCGTACTGCGCATACCACTCTCAATAGAGGGCGAGCCCGAAGGACTGTTGCGACCGGGAAGCTATGGCACCGTGACCATCTATGGCTTTACTGCCGGCTCGCTAGTGTTTGCAATTAAAGAAGTGCAATAACAAGTGATTTACGGCTGGTGAATCAATTGTGAAAAGTTGGTTCACCAGCCCCCATCACTAAAAACATACAAACATGAATAAAAAACTCAGTAATATGAAACGAATATATTCAATCCTGCTTCTGCTGACCTTAGCATGGGGTGTTCAGGCACAGATTGCAGGACCGGTCAAGACGGTGGTTCGAGAAAGTGACAACTCTCAAACCACTACAGTGGGCACGCCCGATGCTTCGCCCGATGCCTGCTATATTTGGCAGGGTCCCCATATCGTAAGTGATCCCCATCAGCCTGTAATCACCGTCCATCCCATTCAAGACACCGAGACATACACCGTGAAGCGTATCTCCCCAAACGGTGTTGAGGAAGACCTGACCTTGGTCATCGTGGAAGATCAGGCAATAATTGTGAGCATCACACCCAAATACGGCTGTTACGCTCAAGGCGACAACATTTCTGTCTCAGACTTTGACATTGTCACTTCCCCTGCCGGCTATCAAGACAGGGTCACGTGTTCGCCTGCAACTGCCCAGAACAATGTGTTGGCTTCTGCCTCCAATATGCAGGTTACGTTTAGCCTTGAAGTAAACGGCCATACTGACCAGAAAACCCAAAACATATTGGTAATCAATCCTGATTTGGACGCAAGTGAGGGGGTGTCGTACAACATAGGCAATTTGGCCAAGTCTATTAATGAGGGCAGTGCTTTTGTGAAAAAGATAAGCGACATTGAAAAGAAGGTAAACAACATTCCCTTTATAAAGAAATGGGCTCCTTGTGATTGGCAGTTAGACTTAAATGTGACTCCAGCAAATATACAGACTAGGAACAAGTGTTGTAGCGACCATACCCGTAACGAGGTGCTCGTGGTCAATATGCCGTCGGCATCTGTCGGTGGGTCTTTCTCATGCCGATTCCCATTTTACGGCATCCCCCATGTGGCCAGTGCCGATGTGTTGCTAAACCTGGGTCTTGCCCTCGGTTTCGGACCTGTCAGTGGCGAAATATCACCCAACACCACTTGCTGCACTCTTTGCATCCCAGCTTCCTTAACCTTTACCGTTGCCGGAGGTGTGGGGGCTTCGATTGGAGGCGATTTAATTCAGGCTGACTTGATGCTCCAAGGGACTGCCACCGCGGGATGCCAATGGTGCCCCGTCGGAGGTACCACATTCAGCTGCTCGGTTGGCGGCAAGGTGTCAGTCGTAGGTCAGGTGCAGCTCATCAGCATCATCTCAGCTTCTATTGAATACCCATTGTTTACTTACCAGTTGTATTAATTTGCCTTATGAAAAAGTATCTATTTCTAACAATATGTATGGTGGCCAGTATTGCCACCATGGCGCAGGTAAACCGCTTTCCTCAATATGGCGGAGCCCAGTCACAATCAGTAACCCTCAATCTGGCTGGAGATACCAACGTCATATTGGTTGACGATGCCGACAATACACTTTGCGGTGATGTAGTCTTTTATACTTTCAATGGGGTCATCCCTACGGGCGATAGAATGATTTCTCTCACAGGAGGTAATCAAAACGCCTCTACTACAAACACCCCACCTGCACTTCTCTGCCGCCTACTACAAGCCTATCACGACTCTAGTGTAGTAAGTGTTCAGTCGCAATATCGCACTCAAGATGCTTCGGCAATCAATCAGATTTTCTCTGTTGATAGCATACGTGCTGCTTTCCTTTCTTTTGTCACTTCCATCGATAGCATAGAGTTTCTACTCAGCTACGACACTAACAGTTCCACGGTGGTTATCACTAGACTCTTTTTCGATACCAACAGCGTCCTCATGACATATCTGATGACGCAAGTGGCAGGACAATGGAAGTTCTCAACTGGTTCTGTCGGTGGTGACATGTTTAACAATCTGTCCACCTTCCTCAACACTTACCCTCCCTCCGAACTCATAACGGGCAACGACCTCGATGGCGACGGCATACCTAACGGCACTGACAATTGTCCCTGCACATCCAATGTCGAACAGACAGACAGCGACCATGACGGCATCGGCGACGCCTGCGACAACTGCCCGATACGATACAACCCCTTGCAGGAGGATGCAGACGGCGATGGGGTTGGGGACGGATGCGACAACTGCCCCCTATTCTACAACCCATTGCAGGAAGACGCTGACGGTGACCATATAGGCGACAGCTGCGACAACTGCCCCACTGTGGTCAATCCTCGCCAATATGATTTCGACAGAGATAGCATTGGTGACGAGTGCGACCTTGACATCGATGGTGACAGTATCGCTAACGACCTGGATCCCGACCGCGACGGAGACGGAGTGCCCGACAGCGTGGACAACTGTCTTATCCACTTCAATCCCTCGCAGGCCGACACCGACGGCGATGGCATTGGCGATGCCTGCGACAACTGTCCTCTCCACGCCAATCCCCAGCAGGAGGATGCCGATGGCGACGGCTTGGGCGACCCCTGCGACGATGACCGCGATGGCGACGGCGTGCCTGACGAAACCGACAACTGCCCCGAAGCGTACAATCCCGACCAAGGTGATATAGACTGCGACGGCATCGGTGACGCGTGCGACCCCGATATCGACGGCGACAATATCCCTAACGACCGAGACAACAATCCCACCGTTTTTAACCCGAGCCAAGAGTAAGGTGGACGAATCTACTTTTAACGATATTACGAAATCTCAAATTCCGATAATCAGTTAAACAATCATACAATGAAAAAGTATATCTTATTAATAATCACAGCCGTCTTGGCTCTTATGCCTACAATGGTTGATGCACAAGAGATAACTTGCCGACAGGTAAGTCCCGAATCGTGCGACCCTGGCCACGACGGTGCTGCATCTTTGACAATATCGAACGATTTGGATAGATATTGCACAGTGGAATGGACCACACCTAAGGGACAACATTTTTATGGAAAGAATATTTCAGGTCTCGAAGCAGGTGCATACAGTGTTAAGGTGATAGCGACGGCTTGTAACAAGCCCATCTTTCAAGATGTGGTCATCGTGGAACGCGACGAGGAGTGCAGCATCCATGCCGCTATCTCCGCCAGCACCAATACGGCACAATGCGGAGAAACACCCACTGCCACCCTCACCGCCAGTGCCTCCGGCGGCACCCCACCCTATCGCTATTCGTGGGGCTCGAACGTGAAGACGGTGTCGGGCAGCGGCACCTACGGAGTCACCGTCACCGATGCCAACGGCTATGTGGGCAGTGCCAAAGTGCGTATTGATCTCAAAAAAGAGGAATGCTCGCAGGACCCCAACGAACTAGACGGTCCCTTGGGCTATGGCGACGACCACTATGTGAGCATCGCCGACCGTATGCACTACACCATCCTCTTCGAGAACGACCCCGACTTTGCCACCGCTCCTGCCTCGCGCGTGCGCGTTACCTACCCCATCCCTTCGCAGCAGAGCATCGCCAGCGTACGTTTGGCCGACTTCGGCTTCGGCAGCTTCGTATTCAATGTGCCGAACAACACCACCTCCTATACCAAGCGGCTGGATGTCTCCGACTCGCTGGGTGTGTGGGTGGATGTGACCGCCGGTATCGACATGGCCAACAATCAAATATTCTGGATATTCCAGAGTGTAGACCCTGCCACGGGGTTCGAACCTGCCAGTTCGCAGATGGGATTCTTGCTGGTGAACGACAGCCTGCACCATGGCGAGGGCTATGTGAGTTTCTCCGTCTTGCCTAAGAACAACCTAGCTTCAGGCGACACGGTGTCGGTGGATGCCACCATCGTCTTCGATGACAACACCGCCATCAACACCAACGCGTGGAAGAACACCTTCGACGCAGTTCCTCCCACCTCGCACCTCACTGCCCAGACCACGGCCACCGACTCGATGGTGTGCAACTTCACCTTCACCGCGGCCGACGACCCGCAGGGTAGCGGAGTGGACAATGTGGAGCTGATGGTGTCGCTCAACGATGCCGTCTACACATCGGTGGGATACTACGCACTAACCGACACGGCGCATTACACCTTGGTTGACGGCAACGTATACCGCTTCATCTCGCGTGCCACCGACAACGTAGGCAACCAGGAGGCCATCAAGACCGTTCCCGACACCGTTATCAACAACAACACCGCACCGGTCGACATTCTTCTCTCGAATGCTTCATTTATGGAGAACGCCACTGTGGGCACTCTCATCGGCAATCTCTCCTCTATCGACAACGACATCACCCTACCCTTCGTATACGAGCTGGTCAGCGGCACCGGCGACGCGAACAACGCCCTCTTCTATATCCAAGGCAACGAACTCTACACCAACGCCTCCTATAGTTGTACGGGAGTGTTCGACTACTCCATCCGCATCCGCACCACCGATATCACGGGTCTGTCGTTCGAGAAGGAGTTCGCACTCACCTGCATACAGGAGAACTACCCCTACAGCCGTTCCTACAATCAGAATGTTTGCCAAGGCAGTCCCTATACCTTCGGCAACCGTCAGCTGATTG